>ENA-OYXO01000815-OYXO01000815.1-human-gut-metagenome-genome-assembly--contig:-NODE-815-length-8817-cov-4.942935_pt1 | contig 8817 bp, 9 predicted proteins | sample MGYA00244219_ERZ653425 | MGnify/ENA primary metagenome ERZ653425 (study PRJEB26926, sample SAMN06164965) | human gut metagenome | biome: ENVO:00009003; feature: ENVO:2100002; material: ENVO:00002003... | reverse complement strand
CTCTATGCTGCAGTAAAATTTTCATCTGCACTTCAATCTTTTCCGGCATCCAGAGATCGTCCGAATCCAAAAATGCGATATATTCGCCTTTTGCCCTGCGCATTCCAAAATTTCTGGCAGAAGAAGCACCTCCATTTTCTTTACTATAATAAGAAATCGGAAGTTCTGAGTGTTCACAGATATAGTTCTGAATCAGTTCTTCAGATTGATCTTTTGATCCGTCATTTATCACCAATATCTCGCAGATATAATCAAATCTGGTCTGCCGCTTTACGGAATCCAGGACCTGTACAATTGTTTTTTCGCTGTTATACACAGGAATAATGACGGAAACCTTATCTTTTATCTTATCCATTGCTTTTTCTCACAGTCATATCTCTTGATAACTTTAGCTGGAATTCCACCAACGATCACTTGCGCTGGCACATCCTTTGTTACAACGGAATTTGCCGCAATGATACTTCCTGCTCCAATAGTAACTCCCTGCTGGATAACAGCCCCTTCTCCAATCCATACGTTATCGCCTATTTTAATCGGCTTCATGGACAATGCTCTCTCATTTGGAGGTGTTTCTGGTGAATCCTGTTTTTCCCCAGTATAAATACCATGTGAATTGTCGATAATCAAGACCTTTGATCCCATCAGCACATGATTTCCGATGACAATTTTATCTGCACACCGTATACTCACGTCATCTCCAATATTGACATTTTTTCCAATAATCAGACATTTCCCATTATGCTTCCCATTTACCTCAATTCTACAGCGTCTCCCTGTGGTCAAATTTGTTCCAAAATCTATATATTGTTTTCCACGGATTACAATTGGAAACCGAATCATGCGGGATTTTGGGATCAAAATTCGAGAGCGAATCACATAACAAATATTTTGTATCGTTTCCCATATTCCATAATTTGAGGATCTCATAATTCTAACAACAGCTCCTTTACTTTTCTTTGAAACGTATCTTCTCCTAGATTTATCTCAAAAAATCTTCTCACTCGTTCACGCATGACCGCATCATATACCAGAATCTCTGCTGCGGTAGTATTTTCTTTGAGATTCACACCAATCTTCTCTCTCTCAATAATATCCCATGTATCCCCATGAATATTATTGATGACTGGCAACCCTGCTTCAAAATAATCCATGCTTTTCATTGTCAAGCCAACAAACACGGATGCTTTCATTATATTTAAACCGTAATGACATTGATCAAATATTTTCTGTTTTTCTTTTGCATCATAGATTTTTCCATGATACATGACTACTGCCCCTGCATTCTTGCATTCCCTCACAAATTCTTCTCTTTTTTCTCCATCACCTATTATATGAATATCAACCGGCAGCTTTTTATTCAATTTCCGGATAAGCTGTGCCACGACCGGGATATCAATGATATTGTTGACAGACCCCAAATAGCACAGAGAAATCCTGTTTTGTGGCAACTCAGCTTTTCCTTGATATGGTGTAAGTTTTCGTGCAAGATATATGGTATGAAGTTTTTTTCGATCAATCGTTTGTGGCAGCTTTTTCTGATACAGATTACATTCCGTTACAATCGCATCCGCAGCATTCAAGTATTTATCGCGCAACTTCTGCCAATATGTAAAAGGGGGCAAATCCTTAAATTTTGCAATTGGCATTGTCTCCGGCCACATATCAATCACATCAAAAACCAGTTTTGTTTCCCTATATTTACGCTTATAGATGGCTGCATCCCGCACAAAACAGTTCGGCGGAATCAATACCCACAAAAGATCATACTCTTTTGATTCTATCTTTGCAAAAATATTTTTCGATAGCCTCAAATGTGACCACAGTCTTGTAAGTGACAAATTTGATGCATATGGAACTGCCTTTATATAATGGAAGTCCTCCTTTTTATCTGTCCTTTTTCTCTTTTCAAAGTGCATGTAATCGGATGTGATAACCGTTACTTCAGCACCTCTTTCTTTAAAATAATCATGCAGGAGATCTACACGATGTTCATAGGTGTCAAAACAGTGTATAATACATATTTTCATAGTGTGTTTTCCTTAACATTACCATTTTTAATTAAAGTTCTACTCCCATCTCATTTATGCAAGCCTAAAATTTCATTTTATTTTCAGGACAGTTCTGTATGCTGGGTGTATCTCCCACTGCTGACTTCCATCAATATTATATTCTGAAAATAAATTTTTTCCTTTATATCCCATAATCTCAGCAGTTTCTATTATACTCATAGTATCATCAGTCATAGCACATTTTATCTTTTTAGCAATTTCATTTAATATTCTCATGCAAATCCTTTGTTGCCAACAATTCGAATATTGTAATGGTTGATAATCTTCACGATCATATGGTGCTATCAATTCCGATGCCTTGATATTGATTATAAAATCTTCTTGATACAATTCACTAACCTTAATTGCAGTATAATTTAGTAATGCTGACTTACCGACACCTTTTCTCGCTCTTATGTGAACTTTCTGAAAAATTAACTCTCGATGGCTTCCAGGTTTAATTCTGGGAGTCATCGGTGCCAAGGAAGTCCATGATTTCCTCAAATGAACGGCTGCTATGCTCGATAGCCTGAAGTAACTCTTTATTACGTAGCTCATCACGCTTTTTCATCAATTGATTGAGTTGCTCGAGTTCTGCTTCATATCTATCCTTGGCTTTGGAAACGACCAGCTTCTGCTGTTCAATCCTGTCATCGATACTTATTTTTCTACGTGCCATTACTATGCCTCCTTCGTATTGCAGGATTTGAGATTTTCATTAATGTCAACAGCCTGCTTCCCGACGTTTATCTCGGATAAGCCGAATGCTTTCAGAATGGACTTCTGCGTTGCGGTTACTGCGTAATCCCGATAGTATTCGCCATCGGTTTGCCGCACAATTTCGATTTTCTCAAGTTCACGGACAGCCGCAGGCACTGTCATGTAATTCTCTTTTTGATGGGCTTTCAGCATCTGTTCCTTGAGCAGGAAGTGGATTCTGTTCCTGATAATCAGTGCTACAAACCTTATGAAGATCTTTGCGTGCAGTGCCTCATTGCTCTGGCAACGCATTGTCCTGTTTCCAAGGAAGGTTTTATCTTCCCGGAACAGTTTTTCGGATGCATCCCGGCTTTTATAAAGGTCAAGGGCATCCGCTGCATCCATCGTTTTCCTCTGCACTGTCATTATCCGCATGGCAAAGGAGTTAAAGGCCACTCTTGTCAGCCTTGGAGTTTAACATTATTTTATAATTCTTTTTCTGTATTTTAACTCATTTTAAGTTATAATACAAAATTCAAGTTAAGCTTTGCTGTGAATCACTTTTTCTTTACCATGCAACGTTTTTTAAAGAACGAAATACCGTAGCAAAGAATCTGATCGTAATCATCCTCATACTCCTTTGCATACATCCGATCATCCATTTGCTGCAAGGCTATATCGCATTCACTTTCCAGATTTTCCAAAACTTTCGTGTACTTTGCTTCAAAGATTGCAACGCGGGCATTGATGGAATCGTAGACGACCACATCGCTTCGTCCTTCGCCATGTTCCTTATTGGAATCCACCATGTATCCTGCACCTGTGAAGATGCCCGCAAGGAAAGCATGATAGAAGTCTTCCCGGTAGTCATGGTAGCTTATGGTGCGCCGGAGCAGAGCATTCATTTCCTTGGTAATGCCTTCGCTGTCACCGTTCCAGACTGCATCAAACAAAGCATTTCGATTCCACTTCTTCGTACTGTCATCGAACCATTTGATGACTGTTGTTTCAAAAATCTCTTTGATTTCTGCATTCGGAATCATAAGGGCAACCATGCCATCCGGCAACTCACCCTTATAATCTTCTTCACGCGCCTTGGTTAAGTACCCTGTCAGGTACAGCGTACTCCAAAGATTGTCTTCTGAGGAATGTAGATAATCATAGGTCAGGTTTTCATCCACACGCTGAACGATGCAGCCACCAGCCATCAGGGTTTCAAGTTTATTTGTGATGGTACTCCCCGCATAGTCAATAAAGGAACGGATGATTGCATTGTCGCTGGTGTTCTTCCAGTAGCTGATAGGCTTAGCTTTCGGATTGCGCTGCAGTTCCAGCAAATAATTCATTACATCCCACGGGCAGTAAACATCAAAGGCTCCGAAATGGTATCCATCATACCATTTTTTGATATTCTCAGCCTGCTCTGTCAGGTCGGCATCCTTTAGCAGCTGGTCAACCTCGCTCTGTACAAATCCGAAATACTCATTCAGACGAGAATTTGTAATAGTATCCGATACAAAATTGTTGGTTCCTGTAAAGATGCTCTCTTTCGCAATCTTTAAGCAACCCGTAACAACTGCGAATTGAAGTGCTTGATTGTCTTTTAGGGCCTGCATTAAGCCTTTCATAACATCGAGCATTTCAGTATAGTAACCGTTATTGTTTGCTTTCGCTACAGGAACATCATACTCATCTATAAGAAGAATTACTTTTTTGTTGTAATGCTTATTTAGCAGCAATGTTAAAAATTGAATCGAGCGCAGCACATCCGTCTTTTCCGCTTTTCGATCACTTATCTGCTGAAAAAGAAATTTTTCTTGTTTGCTTATCACCTGACTATCCAACAAATACGTGTGATTCTGATACAGAAGCGCAATTTCATAGACAAGCTGCTGATATGCATCCATAAAATTCAGACCATCTATCTGCCGGAATGAAATAGAGATTGTCGGATACTGATTCATCCACGCATCACATAATGCCTGATGCTCTGCAATTTCTAGCCCTTCAAACAGTTTTCTGCTGTTCTTTCGGATGTCGAAGAAGTTTTCCAGCATACTCATGCCCAATGTCTTACCGAATCGTCTGGGGCGAGTAATAAGCGTCACTTTCGTTCCGGTTCTACTGAGCAGTTCGCCAATCAGTCCCGATTTATCAATATAGTAATACCCATTTTTACGAATTTCTTCAAAATCCGAAACTCCAACGGGAATATTCATTTCTTTCATCTCTGCTGCCCCTTTCACGTAGCCATGCACAGACTTTTCGTTGCTTCTATGATACCATGAATCTCGTGTTCTTACAAGAAAAACTCTAATTGCCGCGTTAGTTTTGCCTACGGCTCATTCTGCATGGTCTGCCAGCACATCTTCAAATGTAAAATGGATTTTCACACGTTCATCGTTGAAAACCTCGATGCGGTCAATAAAGGCTTCCACCACATTCTGTGACAAATGCATCACATCGCCTGCTTCTCCCACCGTATTCATCATGGCTTGCAAATTATCCGTATCCTTTTTCACAGGCTGGAAAATTTGATCTTTCTCGGTACGCAGCCTTTGAATCTGCTCCATTCTTTCATCTTCCTGCACTCTGTAGGCATCTCTCTGCCGGATGAATTCTTCCTTGCTCATATTTCCGTCGGCATACTGCTCATACAGTGCAACACGAAGTTTTACGAGCTCTGCCTTTTCTGCACTCAGCTTTTCTTCCTGCCGTTCCAGTGCGGAAAAAAAGATCAACGCTTTGCGTTCCCGTTCGTGCAGGATTTCCAGCATATGCTCCGCCTGCTTTATCTGCACTGTCAGCGCGTTTCGGACAATCTCTTCCAGCATTTTCTCAGAAATCGGGATTCGCTTGCAGGGGCTGTCCACCGCCGTGGCTGAAAATCTGCAGTTAAACGAGGGGCCAAGTTTCTTGAGAACACGATATTTCATCAATTTCCGGCAATAGCCACAGTAGACCTTTCCCTTCAGCGGATACTGGCGTTTTGTGTAGTTCCCTGCCTGATGATTTCCATGCTGCAGCATAATGACCTTTTGCGCCTGTGCAAATTCTTCTGGGGTCATAATAGCGGCATGGCTGTCCTCGATTCGTACCTGCTGTTCCAAGGGAGCGCGCAGGACCCGATGTTTGCACGGAACAGGCATAATGAATTTCGCGCCCACGTAGGTTCCCTTATACTTCTCATTATTCAATATATGGTAAACCATTCCGCTTGTCCAGTGGCTGCGCTGCAAGTCCCATGCTTTCTGCTCGCTGTACACATGGTTTTCTGACACATGATACACTGCCGGGGTTGGAATCTGCTTTTCATTCAGGATTTTTGCGATGGTCCCCGTCCTGTTTCCCTGCAATGCCAGTTCAAAAATCAGGCGCACATACTGGCTGGCTACCGGGTCTAGGATCAGCTTATGGCAGTCATTTGGGTCCGGTAGGAATCCAAACGGGCGGTATCCTCCGAGATACATTCCTTTTCTCTGCATCACATGGTCTGCTGCTGCGATTTTGGCAGAAAGATCCCGGCTGTAGGATGCGTTGATGATGTTCTTAATAGCTACTTCCAGTCCGCGTACATCGTTTCCGATTTGCATTCCACTGTCGTAACCATCGTTGACGGAGATGAAGCGAACGCCCAGCAATGGAAAAATGCGCTCCATATAATCGCCTGCTTCGATATAATCGCGGGCAAACCGGGAAAAGTCCTTTACGATAATTGTTTTCACCTTGCCATCCTGCGCGTCCTGAATCAGCCGCTGGAACGCCGGGCGGCTCGTGGAGGTGCCGGAGTAGCCATCGTCCACATACTCCTGACGCGGCTCTGCAGCCAGTTCCTGGCGAGCCATGATATACCCCTCTACCAGTCCGCGCTGGCCCTGAATGCTGTTGCTCTCGGCCTTATCAGCACCCACATCCTCGTCTGCAAGTGAAAGCCGGTAATAGGTTCCGATCATCTGCTGCTCACCTCCCTTCAAACGAATAAATCAATTCTGCCTTTACGATTTCCGCTGCACTATTCTCCAGATTGCTCATGCGGCGCACCCACTCCATCTGATTTTCTTCTTTCAGTTTTTCTGAAATGCTCTCCCGCTGGCTCATCTGCTCGATCAAAACCTCATATCGCTCTGCTGCCTGTTCTTCCACGTCTGCCAAAACAGCGTCCAGCTTTCCATTCAGCAGCAGGCTCTGATAATAGGCTGGTTTTCGCAGTTTCAGGTACGCCTTGTGCAGCATCCCCCAGCGGCCAACCGGACGAGTCCGTGGCACTTTCAAGGCTGGCAGGTAATAATCGCCAATCAAAACATATTCCATTCCTGTCCGGGCATCATAGATTTTTTCTTTCATTGTCTGTCCTCCTATTACAATAAGTTTTGGTTGGAAGCCCAGCATCCGGCTGGGCTTTTTCCATCTCTTTGCCTAAGCTACAATAAGGGGAGCAACTGGCTGACCAATTCCTCCTTGGGCTTGTATGCCCGCCCGAAAGACTGTCCGCCATCCCCTTGTTGCAGCGTTCGATTTAAGCAGGTTGAGCCATAGAGTTCGTGTCACCCAATAGATTGAATCGGCAGCGAGAAAAAGATGGATTCCGGTTGCAAATTTGTATGGGAGGTAGATGCATGAACTCTGTTGGCATCGACGTTTCCAAAGGCAGAAGCACGGTTGCAGCCATGCGTCCCTTTGGAGAAGTCGCCATCTCACCCTTTGAAGTAAGTCACACCGACAGTGAACTGAGCGAACTGGCAAGGCAGCTCAAAAGTCTGGACGGTGAGACGCGCGTGGTCATGGAGGCCACAGGGAATTACCATTTGCCGGTGGCACAGGCACTCCGTGATGCAGGACTATATGTTTCCGTCGTCAATGCAAAGCTGGTGCATGGCTACGGGAACAACGAATTAAGGCGTGTCAAGACCGACAGGAAGGATGCCGTAAAGCTGGCGAACTACGGCCTTGACCGTTGGCTCTCCTTGCCGAGATATATCCCTGAGGAGAATACCCGGTTGCTGCTGAAGAACTGCTATCGGCAGTACCAGCAGGGATGCAAGGTGCAGACCATGCAGAAAAACAACCTGGTTTCGCTGCTGGATACCACATTTCCGAATGCGAACCGCTTGTTTCACGGCCCTGTCCGTGCAGACGGAAGCGAAAAGTGGGTGGACTTCGTGGCCGAGTTCTGGCACTGTGAGTGCATCCGCGAACGCTCTGAAAAGGTGTTCACGACCAAGTATCAGCGTTGGTGTAAAAAGAATGGCTATAATTTCAGCGAGGAAAAAGCCCGCAACATTTACAACGAAGCCTGTGGGTGCGTTGGCGTTATGCCGAAGTCCAGCACGGCAAGGCTGCTTGTAGAACAAGCCGTATCTCAGCTCAAAGCGACATCCTCTGCACTCGCTGCGCTCAAGCAGGAGATGCAGACGCTGGCGGCTCAACTGCCGGAGTACCCAGTCGTTATGGGAATGTTCGGCGTTGGTCCAACACTCGGCCCGCAGCTTATGGCCGAAATTGGCGATGTGCGGCGTTTCTACTCCAAGAAAGCCCTCGTAGCCTACGCCGGTATTGACGCCCCGCCGAATGATTCCGGCGACGTAACAGGCCGGCACAAAGCCATGAGCAAGGTTGGCGCATCCTCCCTGCGGCGGACGCTTTTTCTTGTCATGAGCGTCTATTTACAGAACTCGCCACTTGATGAACCGGTCTACCAGTTCATGGACAGGAAACGCTCCGAAGGCAAGCCGTACCGTGTTTACATGATGGCCTCCGCTAATAAGTTCCTGCGGATCTACTACGCCACGGTGAAAGCCTATTTGAACACGCTGGAACAAGTCTGACCTCGTCACATACCGTTGGCTGGCCGCCGTTTTCAATTTTGAGATGCGAAGCGGCTTGATTTAGTGCGGCCTTTTTCACCTACTCAAAACTTTTGAATTTTACTCTTGACAAAACTTAGCAGGTCTTTCTGACGTATCCGGCATAGATTTCCGGCAACATTGCTTTCAGTTTTAGAAAAAGCAGCATTGACGGAACGCCCTCTGCGTAAGAGTGCCCTGCGCATAGCAGCCTGCATGGAATGCGC
>ENA-OYXO01000800-OYXO01000800.1-human-gut-metagenome-genome-assembly--contig:-NODE-800-length-8913-cov-34.656243_pt1 | contig 8913 bp, 10 predicted proteins | sample MGYA00244219_ERZ653425 | MGnify/ENA primary metagenome ERZ653425 (study PRJEB26926, sample SAMN06164965) | human gut metagenome | biome: ENVO:00009003; feature: ENVO:2100002; material: ENVO:00002003... | reverse complement strand
ACAATAGTTCTTTGGCGAGCAAGCCTCAATGAGCAAAAGGAACGCTCCGCAGGAGCAGTTTTGCGAATTGGGGCTCTGCATCATTACCGAGATTATCGAATCCTAATACAATCTCGCACCTTCCATATCTCCGGTCATGCGGAAGATGGCCCACTCTGCGATATTTACCGCATGGTCGCCCACTTTTTCCAAATACTTTGCCATCATCAGATAATCCACCACACGATCCGCATCCAGGCTCTGCTCTCTGATAGCCTGCATCATTCCCGTTTTGACTTCGTTGAAGAGATCATCTACCACATCATCATGTTCTACTACTTTTCTTGCATTTGCCTCATCACCTTCCACAAATGCCTCCACCGAATTGTGGATCATCTCCTTGGCTTCTTCCATCATCTCCAGCAACAGATGTTCCTGTTTTCCTTCGGGATTCATGTTGCCCATACGCAGGTACAGTTCCACAATATCTGCCACATGGTCTCCGATCCGTTCAATATCCGGTACCACTTTCAGCGCTGCGGATACCAGACGCATATCTCTGGCCACCGGCTGCTGTCTGGTCAGCAGGCTCAGACACATAGCTTCTATACTTCGCTGCATATCCACCATGGTATGATCTGTATTCAACAGCGTCTTCAGAATGTCTTCTTTGTTCTCACGAATTCCATACGCCATACGGTCATAACTGATCTCCGCATGCTCTCCCATCTCAGATACTTTATTTTTCAAAGTCTCAAGATCCTGTTCAAATAATACTCTGGGTGACATCTCCCATTCCTCCTATCTTCTCATCCAAAATCATCCAAACCGTCCGGTGATGTAGTCTTCTGTCCGTTTGTCCTGAGGTCTTGCAAAGATCTCGGAGGTTGCATTTTTCTCTATGACTTCCCCTACCAGGAAAAATGCGGTGTCATCCGACACACGGGCTGCCTGCTGCATATTGTGGGTTACGATGACCACGGTGTATTTTTTCTTCAGTGTCTCCATCAGTTCCTCGATCTTTAGCGTGGAGATCGGGTCCAGTGCGGAGGTGGGTTCATCCATCAAAAGTACCTCCGGAGATACTGCCAGTGCTCTGGCAATACACAGTCTCTGCTGCTGTCCACCGGACAGTCCCAACGCGGATTTGTGCAGGCGATCCTTTACCTCTTCAAAGATAGCGGCACCCTGCAGAGAACGCTCCACGATTTCATCCAGTTCCTTTTTATTCTTGATGCCGTGCAGTCTGGGACCGTAGGCGATGTTGTCATAAATGGACATGGGAAAAGGGTTGGGCTGCTGGAATACCATGCCGACCTTTTTACGAAGCAATGTGGTATCCACCCGCTTATCGTAAATGTCCTCTCCATCCAGAATTACTTTTCCTTCGACTCTGCAGCCGTCCACCAGGTCATTCATCCGGTTCAGGCAACGTAGAAAAGTAGATTTGCCGCAGCCGCTGGGACCGATAAATGCGGTAATGGCGTGGTCTGCGATCTCCATATTTACATCTTTCAGTGCGTGGTTCTCTCCATAATGGAGATTTAAGTTTTCCACGGATATTTTACTGTTAGCCATATATTTTCTCCTTCTTGTGATTTCTCTTACTCTCGTCTCAGCTTATTCGCCGCCAGCTTGGTCAGGAGGTTCAGGATCAATACGATAATGATCAGAACACAACCGATACCGAAAGCATTATCATACTGTCCCTTCTGCATCTGTAAATACAATTCGATGGTCAGAGTACCACCAGACTCCATGGCCTTGTGAGCCAGCTTTGCCAGATTGTCTCCGAAAACTCCGGTGAACTTCGGCAGCTTGTAGTCGCTTCCCGCAGTGAACAACAGAGCCGCAGACTCTCCCACGATACGTCCCAGTGCCAGAATGATACCGGTGACGATACCTGGCATGGAAGACGGCAGAAGGATCGTCCGGATCATATGCCATTTCGTGGATCCCATTCCCAACGCACCGGTACGATAACTGTCCGGCACGGTGCGCAATGCTTCCTGCGTATTTCTTGTGATCAGGGGCAGTACCATCAATGTCAGGGTAAAGGAACCGGTGAGCAGTGAATAGCCGAAGCCCAAAGTCTCTCCGAAAAAGATCATACCGAACAGGCCGAAAATAATAGAAGGAATACCGGACAGTGTCTCCGTGGTGAACTCAATGATGGAGACCAGCTTGCCGGGTTTTGCATATTCATTCAGATAAATGGCACTTCCCACGCCGATGGGGGTCGCGATCAACAGAGTGATCACGATGATGTACAGGGTATTCAACAGGTTGCCCGCAATACCGGTGGTCTGCTTTCTGGCACTGGTCACCGTCGTTAAAAATGCCCAGTTAACGGTGCGGATGCCCTTTACGAAGACATACAGGATAATTCCCAGTAAAAGTGCCACCGCCAGTGTGGCAGAGACATAAATGGCTGCCAGCAAAAGCATGTCTGTGGGGCGTTTTCTTTTTACATATAAGGTGTCCTTATTCATTGTCATCCGCCCCCTTTTTCAGTATTTTATTCAATACGATATTGATGATCATAATAAATACAAACAGCACCAGTCCGATGGTGAACAGCACCTGTCTGTGCAGTCCGGAAGAATATCCCATCTCGCTGACAATAGCTGTGGTCAGGAATCGCACGGAGTTAAATGGCAACGGCACATTGACGCTGCTACCGGATACCAGTGTGATCGCCATAGCCTCGCCGATGGCACGTCCCACTCCCAGAACGATAGCCGTCACGATACCGGATTTTGCTGCCGGAAGGATGGAGCGGAAAATAGTCTGTACATGGGAGGCTCCCAGGGCCAGAGAGGAGGATTTGATTCCTGCAGGAACCGCCCGGATGGAAGTCTCACTGATATTGATCACAGTGGGCAGGATCATGATCGCCAGTACGATCACGGCTGACAGCAGGTTTGCACCGCCGGTGAACTGGTGTGTCGTGGATCCCTGGAAGATCAGTCTTTCTAATTTATACATGAGAGGATTCAGTAAGTAGATTCCTAACAGTCCGTAGATAACGGAAGGGATGCCAGCTAACAGCTCTACCGCAGGCTTTACAATGGCAGCTAAGGGTCTGGGTGCCACCTCTGCCAGGAATACTGCCGTCAGCACGCCGATGGGCACACCAAGCAGGATAGCCAGCGTCGTACCGACGATGGAAGTCAGGATAACCCACAGAATACCGAATTTCGGATCTGCCGCCGTTGGCATCCATTCCGTGCCGAACAGGATCTCTCCCAGACCTACTTTCATAATAGCGGGGGTACCGCTGATGATCATATATAAGGTGATAGAAACTACCGCCAGTACGGCGAAGAAGGCACAAATGGTAAATACTATTTGTGCCACAGTTTCAACGACCGCTCTATTTTTTCTGTTTCCCATTACGGAAGCGTGTGTTCCACTATTCATCGCTTTTTTCCTTTTTCTGTGTCGGGCTATTATTTTACTGTGATCAGACCAACTTCGGAAGCAACCTGCTGTCCTTCGTCACCCAGTACAAAATCGAACCATGCCTGTACCAGATCGTTCTGCTCGGAGATCTCACCCTTGGTAGCCATTACGAAGGGTCTGCTCAGGAAATAGTTACCGGCCTTGATATTCTCTGCGGTAGCTTCTACACCTTCCAGGGAAAGTGCCTTAACACTGTCATCCAGTGCATCCAGGGAAGCGTATCCGATAGCTCCGGGAGTAGATGCCACTTTTGCGATCACAGCACCGGTGCTATCCAGTTCGTTTGCATATTTGCAGCCGTCTACCAGATCAACCAGCTCTTCGAACGCGCCTCTGGTACCGGAACCTGCCTCACGACCGATCACGATGATAGGCTCATCTGCACCGCCAACTTCTTTCCAGTTGGTAACTGTGCCATTGTAAATGTTGGTCAACTGCTCTTTGGTCAGATCTGCTACTTCGTTAGCAGGGTCTACACATACTGCAATACCATCGATAGCTACTACGTTCTCTACAACGCCTGCTGCCTTTTCCTCATCCTTTAAGCTTCTGGAAGAGTTACCGATATCTGTGGTTCCGTTGGTAACAGCTTCAATACCCGCACCGGATCCTACGAATTCAGCGGTTACAGTTACATCAGGATGTTCTTCCATGAAAGCTTCGCTCAGTGCATTGGCTAATTTCTCCATAGAAGTACTTCCTACCATGGAAATGCTGCCGGACAGATCTGTGGTGGTCTCAGCAGGTGCTGCTGCGCTGCTCTCTGCCACAGTGCTTTCTGCTGCGCTGCTCTCTACTGCGGAAGGCTGTGCTGTGGCTGCATCACCGTTACCGCATGCAACCAATGCGGTTACTGCTAATATTCCTGCTCCGATCAGAGCTAATAATTTGCTGTGTCTTACTCTCATAATAATGTCCTCCATGTTTTTGTTTTTCTTTCTCTTGATTACGCAATCATACTAACATGGGGGAAATTCACATAATATCACAGTCCGGTAATTTATTTGTAAGAATTAGGTAAAATCAGATGCTCTCCAGAATGCCGTCGGCAATAGCCCGGGCGATCTCGTCAAACCGGCTGTCAAAGAGTTCGTTGTCCGCATCCGTATTGATAAATCCCACTTCTATCAGCACAGCCGGCATATTTGTGCTGTTGAGCACCACCAGATTCGGTCTTTCATTCACTCCCAGATTTACGAACCCCACCTGCTCCAGTCCGGCATTGATGTTGTACGCCATCCTGGCTGCCGCTCCATAGCGGTTGTAGACTAAACTCTCCACTCCACTGTACTGGTTCGGATAAGGACTGGAATTGCGATGGATCGAGACAAAATAATCTCCTCCCACCTCATTTCCCTCCTGTGCCTTCTGATAGGGGGACTCATAGATATCTGTGGTCCGGGTGTAATACACATCCACTCCGTTTTCTTCTAAGATGCTTCCCACCGCCAGTGTCAGTGCCAGCGCATCCTCACTTTCTTTTCTTCCATTATAGGTGGCCCCGGGGTTCGCACCACCGTGACCGGAAATACGGCTACTATTATTTTTATGTTTGTATAGTAAATGGCAAGTTAAACCAGAACACCGATTTGACTTTAGTCAATTGTGTATCATGGGAATCTGACAATACAATTTCAAAAATAGGTAACAGAGTATTTGTAACGTTAGGCGTACAAATTACATCTGAGCAGTCTAGCGGATCATTAATTATTGCCAGTATTGCAAGGACATATTACCCTAAAACTACGTATGTTAGAGCAAATGCAGCAGGTGGTACAAATGGCGATAATCACATGCTTTATATTAATAAATCTAATGGCGTAGTAATATTAAATCTTTCGACAGAACGGTATTATTCTGCCAGTTTCTCATACTTGGCAAATTAGGCTATTTATATGCTACAACAAAATTTAGGGTAAATGTTGCGTCATTACTTACAGTAGCAATTTGATATGCATAAAAATTACCATTAATTGCAAGACGCACATTAACAGCCCAATTACAGTTTACGAACACGCCAAATACGTTAGCATTACTTGGTAATCCAAAGTCAGATAAAGATCCTAATAATGACTGTCTATTTGTCACTAGCAGAGTAACAGATGTTGATATTGATGCAAATTTCAAACCACTTAACTTGCCATTTAACGTAAAAAAACGGAGAACACCCCTTCATGTTCTCCGTCTCTTCACCTTATTCTTTTTTAAGAAAGAGAGATATTATTATAATATCCCCTAATCATTATTCCGTCAATCAGATTCTTTTAAGTTTCCCGTTTTTCAGCAGTGTCAGCATCTGGGTATTCTGCCTTGCGGATCCGACATAACCAGTAATACCGTTTTCTTTTGCAATCGACTTCCTCGTTGCGTAGCTGGAGTTTACCCCGACAGCATTAAGCGCAGCCACGATGGATGCAGATGTGCCGGTGTATCTGGGATAATATACCGTGGTGGACTGCATGGTACCATTGCTGTCAGCCTTTGTATAGCAGATATCCAAATCCACATATCCACTGATGCCGGAGATTTTGCCTTTACTAGAATACTGCCACCCCCAAAGATTATGACTGATACTGGGCTTTTTGGATACGGCCGGGTCCATAGTGATTATCATATCCTTAGTGGACGGATATCGCGCAATCCAAAAATCACAGTCAATGTAATCTTTGTACGGCTTAATATAGCTATTATAAAAAGACAGCCCCGTATATACTCCAAACTCATACCCTGCTGCCTCGATCACGGCCTTATAGGTATTAATGATGCGGATCAGTAAAATGCCTTTATTTTTAAGGCAGGCATCCTCGACATCAGCCCATACCTTACCGACCTTTCTACCGGCAAGTGCATTTACCACTGCTTTGGCTGCTTCCCTGGCTGCTGCCTCAGTGATAGTATACAGGTAATTATAAACATCCAACGGTAGTCCCTGTGCGCTTGCTCCCGCATAGTTTCTGACAAAAGACGACTCTGTTTTATTGGATTTATCGATGACTTTCAGGACGGCAAACTCTACCCCTGCCTTTTTCACCTTCGCCCAGTCGATAACTCCGTTCCATTTTGCTACGTCAATGCCCTTCATCATGGCTTATTCCTCCTTCTTTCCGTCAAAATCCAGCAGGTTCCGCAGTAGCTCGTACATACCGGTGGCCGCCAGCCCAGAGATCATACCGCCCAGCACAACCTCTGCATTGATTCCCGCCTGCAGGTGGATAATGATTGCAATGATAGTTCCCATGCTCAATGATGCCAACGGAATAAACTTGTTCGGAAATTTGTCAAATGCTTCCTTAAGCACATAGCCTGTCAGCAGACAGATTCCCAGAGTGATAGGGTCTACGAGTTGCAATAAAAATGATAAATCCATAATGTTATCCTCTCTTTCTTAAAATGCCTGGACAGCTGCAAAGATCAGTCCAGTAATCAGGAATGTAATGATTGCTCCTACTGCAGTATTAAATAGTGTTCTTTTTGCGTTGCTCCATTCTTTTCCCGGGGCACGCTCCATATCATCCACACGGCTATCCATCTTTTCAACTTTCTGGTTTAAGCTGGATACCGTCTCATTGGTGTGTTTTACTTCCTCTACCAACTGGATCATTGTGGTTGACATGGTATGAATCTCTTCCGTCACTCTCTCCAGTTTATCAATCCGATGAGTATTGGATTTTGCTCTAGCTTCTACTTCTGTAATACGATGTTCCATTTCGGTTTCATTCATGTCGCACCTCACTCAAATATAAAAGCCGTTCACTCCCGCAAAGGAAGTAATCGGCTCTTGGCTCTTGGTTACTATGTAATTGGTTTATGGACCGTCTCTCACTCTCATAGGCAGCCTCCTACTCTGCTGTCAGATCTGCCAGCTGGGTCTCCAGGCTATTGATCTGGTCACGGAGAGCCTGTCTCTCTGCATGGACAGCCTCCATATCATACTCGGTCTGCTCGCCGAGAAGTGTGTACTCATAGGTCTTGATTACCTTATAGTCACTGGCGGCGATCTGTGCTTTAAGACCATCAATCTGCGCAGTTAGCTGACTGATCTGCTGCTGTCTGGCCAGCTCTGCAAGCTCCTCCTCGGTCGGTTCAGGTTGCACCGGTGCAACCGGCTCAATATATACGGAGCCGTCATCGGACAACTCATACCAGCCGTCGCCCTTGCGGTACAGCGTGGTATATGCCGCATACTCACCGTTGTCAAGCGGATATTTGCATCCCTCATCCAGGTAGAGACGGAAGCCGTCAGTATTTACTGTGAGGTTGTCTCCGGTGATCCGGATCACATGAGGGCTCTCCTCTGATACAACGACCAGCTGTGTGGTCTCTTTATTTTTAAATTTGATATAGCCCATTACCGGACTCCTTTCTGGCACTGTTTAAGGCCGTGCCCGCCTTCTGATCTACTTCGTTAAATGGCAAGTTAAACCAGAACACCGATTTGACTTTAGTCAATTGTGTATCATGGGAATCTGACAATACAATTTCAAAAATAGGTAACAGAGTATTTGTAACGTTAGGCGTACAAATTACATCTGAGCAGTCTAGCGGATCATTAATTATTGCCAGTATTGCAAGGACATATTACCCTAAAACTACGTATGTTAGAGCAAATGCAGCAGGTGGTACAAATGGCGATAATCACATGCTTTATATTAATAAATCTAATGGCGTAGTAATATTAAATCTTTCGACAGAACGGTATTATTCTGCCAGTTTCTCATACTTGGCAAATTAGGCTATTTATATGCTACAACAAAATTTAGGGTAAATGTTGCGTCATTACTTACAGTAGCAATTTGATATGCATAAAAATTACCATTAATTGCAAGACGCACATTAACAGCCCAATTACAGTTTACGAACACGCCAAATACGTTAGCATTACTTGGTAATCCAAAGTCAGATAAAGATCCTAATAATGACTGTCTATTTGTCACTAGCAGAGTAACAGATGTTGATATTGATGCAAATTTCAAACCACTTAACTTGCCAGTTACATCAGTAACCGCATCTGCCACCGCCTTGGCATCCGGGACATAGCCGGTGGCTTTGGTGGCCAACAGATCATCCTTGGATGTGATCATCTGCGCAAAGGCCGGTGCGGTCAAGTCTGCAAAAAACTTTTTAATCTTGCCAAAGACCGTCTTTACGCTCTCGCCCGTATTAATGTTCTCGCGGTTCTCCGCCTCAGTAAACGCGATCTCTGAGTCTCCGATGTCTCCACTAAATCCCTTGGCCAAATAGATCCAGTTGAGCTTATCATCCCTCGGTGCTCCATCCGGAGCATCTTTGATGGCAAGATATGTGCTTCCGTTATGTGCCACTGCATCCAGCCGCTCATACGCAGTATTGGATGCATATTCTCCTTTGTAAGATATTCCGATTTTTCCGAGAGTCTTGTATCCCTCCGGTGCTGCCATAGTTTTTGTCATTCCTTTCGCTTCGCTCAAGGCACAAACAAGTTATGAAAAA
>ENA-OYXO01000789-OYXO01000789.1-human-gut-metagenome-genome-assembly--contig:-NODE-789-length-8978-cov-4.517427_pt1 | contig 8978 bp, 4 predicted proteins | sample MGYA00244219_ERZ653425 | MGnify/ENA primary metagenome ERZ653425 (study PRJEB26926, sample SAMN06164965) | human gut metagenome | biome: ENVO:00009003; feature: ENVO:2100002; material: ENVO:00002003... | reverse complement strand
CTTCTAGCTTCGTCGGCAGCGTCAGATGTGTATAAGAGACAGCCCTTGCTCCATTCGAGGCAGTCCGCATAGCCGTAGTTGTTGCACTGCGTAATCATGTTGCGGATGTGCATGTTGAACTCGCCGTCCGCCTTCGCATAAATCGCCAGCCAGCTGTTGTTCTTGATGCTCTTGGCGCACTGCTCCCACTTCACCTTCAGTTCGTCATCCTTCACGGACTCGGAGTAAGGCAGATCGGGCATGATGGTGTACTTGCCGATGGACTCGAAGTACGGGTCAGCCAGCACCGCGCCGGACCAGTTGCGCCAGTCCTCCTGAATCGGGTAGGAAACCGCGTTCAGGATGGAAACCCAAGTGTCCCTGTTGAACGTTTCGCCCAGCTTGCCGTCAGGGTTGATGGCGTCCTTGCTGTAGGTGGTGTTGTTCGCCTGAATGCAGCCGTCGTTGAAGTTGCCGGACAGGGTGTACTGCTTGCCCGTGTAGGGGGACGTCCACACAACGCCGTTCAGGTCATGCTTGGTGTCCTTGTTGCAGATGTCGCCCAGTTCGGTGAAGTACATGCCGCCGTTTTCGTCATAGTCCCACATCAGACCGCGCGGGCCGTACCACATGGTCATCGAGCCTTCGGGAGTCGCGAAGAAGTCCAGAATCGCAAGGCACAGTTCCGGATACGCCGCCTTCGAGCCGACAGACCAGATGCGGTTGCCGCCCAGCGTGGACAGACCGTAGACGATGGGGTTCGCTTCGTCCGGCACACGCGCATACATCATCTTGCCTTCACCCAGATGCTTGTCCGTGTTGTAGACCATGGAGGAGGCATAGTTGAAGATGCCCCAGAACACGCCGCCGTTCTTGACTTTCTGGCTCATTTCGTCGTAGGTCTGCGTCATGGAGTTCGGGTCAAGCAGGCCGGCGCGATAGAGCTGGTTGAAGAAGCGCAGCATCTCGATGTACGGGCCGTTTTCATCCAGCGCATCGTAGAATTCGCCATTCGTGGGGTTGTACAGACCAAAGCCGAGTTCGTCATAGCCATAGTACGCCGTCGCCATCGCCTTGACGTACATGACCATGTTGCCGTCCCAGTCAGGCCAGAGGGACGCCGCATACGTCTCGTTGCCCAGCTCGTCCGTGGGGCAGATTTCCTTCATTTGCTTGAAGACCGCAATCAAATCGTCCAGATTCTTGACTTCCGGGTAGCCGAGCTGAGAATACAAATCCCAGCGCAGATCCCAGGAGTACATGAAGGACTTATGTCCCTGACGGGAGGTCGCCACGTCCATGCCGAAGCCGTACAGATTGTCGCCGTCTTCGGACACCAGACGGTTGGACGCCAGCGCATCCTGATAGTTCGCCCAAACGTAGGGCGCATACGTCTCCGCAAGGTCGTCCTCGTCCCACTCCAGCAGCAGACCGTTCTTGATTGCCTGCTTATAGTCCTCGCCATTCGCGCCCCAGACGACGATGTCGCCGAGGTTGCCGGACTGCGTGCGGGTCTGGTATGTACCATCCTGATCGGGGATGATGACCAGTTCGACGTTGAACAGATCCTTCATCAGCGCAGCGCCCCAGCCGGTCTGACGGCCGGAGTAGTTCGCCAGCTGGCTGTAAATTTCAATCTGGATGGGCGCGCCGTCCATGTCGATGAAATCGTACAAGTCGCTGGTCACCTTGTAGTACGGGATGCCAGAGGGATTTGCGGGTTCCTCTGCCAGCGCAGGCAGAGCGCCCAGAAGCATGGTCAGCGCCATCATCAGGGCGAAGAGTCGGGTCAATTTGCGCATTTGCAAGATTCTCCTTTCCGTATTTGAAGTAACTATCACCAGCCGGGTTAGCCCTTCACGGCACCCAGCATGATTCCCTTAACAAAGAACCGCTGCATAAACGGGTACACCAGCAGAATCGGGATGATCGACACCATGGCGACCGTGTACTTGATAACGCGCGTGTTCAGCATGTTCGCCGCCGCCTGCGTGGACATGCCGCCCGAACCGTTGACCAGTGCCGACAGGTTCGAGGACTGGTTCAGGTACACATACAGGCGGTGCTGCAGGGTGTACAGCTCCGGCCGGGAGGACATCAGCAGCAGCGAGTCTTGGAACGAGTTCCAGTTGCCGACCGCGCCGAAAATCGAAATCGTCGCCAGAATCGGAATGGAGAGCGGCAGGATAATCTTCAGGAACACCGTCGGCGTGTTCGCGCCGTCAATGACCGCGGATTCCTCCAGCGATGCCGGAATCGACTCAATGTACGTCTTCACCAGAATGATGTTGTACGGCGCAATCATGCCCGGCAGGATGTAGGCAAGGAAGTTGTTCGTCAGACCCAGCATCAGCATGTTCATGTACCACGGAATCAGACCCGCGTTGAAGTACATGGTGATGACCAGCGCACGGTACATCAGCGACCGATGCCACATCTTCTGCTTCGTGACCAGATAGCCCGCCCACGCGCTGACAATCACCATCAGCGCTGTGCCCAGAATCGTACGCGCCACCGTCACGATAACCGACGAACCCAAGTCCGCCACATCGCGCAGGGCAAGGTAGTTCTGGAAGTGGATGCCGACCGGCCAGAAGTTGACCAAGCCGCCCGCCACCGCGTCATTGCTGGAAATGGTGTTGATAAACAGGTAATAGAATGGGAAAACGCACAGAATTGTGAAAGCCACAAAGAGGATGTACAGGAAAACATCAAACGCGATGTCGCCCGCCGTGCGGTGAATCTTGTTCTTCGGGTGCTTGCCCGCCAGTTTGACGGCGGATTGCTTCATGACTTCGGTGTTGCTCATTGCTTCTCCGCCTCCTTAAATGATGCTTTCGCCGCGCACGCCCTTGGAGATGCCGTTCGCGCCGAAGAGCAGCAGCACGCCAATCAGGCTCTTGAACACGCCGACGACCGTGGAAAGCGGAATCAAGCCGCTCTTAATGCCGCTGTGATAGACATACAAGTCCAGCACCTCGATGGTTGCGCTGTTCTGCGGATTCTCGAAGACGAGGTACTGCTCCATGCCGTTGGAGAGCATACCCGCAATCGCCATCAGCAGCATGACCATGTAAGTGGGCATCAAGCCGGGAATCGTGATGTGGCGGATGCACTGGAAGCGGTTCGCGCCGTCCACCTTCGCGGCTTCGTACAGCTGCTGGTCAATACCCGCAATGCCCGCGATGTAGACAATAGCGCTCCAGCCCAAGCCCTTCCATGTACCCCACAGCAGCATCTTGAGCCAGATGAAATCCGCGCTGGCAAGATAGTCTGTCGTGGCGGTCTGCCCCATGACGTTGCGCAGGAAGGAGTTGATGAAGCCGTCGGTGGAGAAAATCGCGAACGCGATCGCGTACACCAGAACCCATGAGATGAAGTTCGGAATCGTCGTCAGGGTCTGCACAACGCGCTGGAACTTCGTCGAACGCAGTTCCGCCAGCAAAACGGCGAAGGCAATCGGCAGCCAGCTCGTTGCAATGCCCAAGCCGGACATAATCAGCGTGTTGCGCAGCACGCGTACAAGGTCGTTGCGCGTCGCGCCGTTGGAGAACAGGTAGCTGAACCACTTGAGGCCCACAAAGTTCTCGCTGCTCAGCGCGTCGCCGACCTTATAATCAAAGAACGCATAGCGCCAGCCGTACAGCGGCAGGTAGCAGAAGATGACCGTCAGAATCAGAACAGGCAGGAACATCAGGAACAGGCGGTACTTCTCCTCCATCTCCATCTTTTCTTCCATGTCCTTGGGAATAGTGACCATGCTCACGATGCTGAATACGAGCAGCAGCCCCCCCAGCACCGCCCAGAAGGCGATTGCGCCGGTCGGCGTCATCAGCTTCAGGCGTTCCGCCTTTTCCAGCGCCGGAAGGATGCTGTTCAGGTACACCAGCGTTCCGATGCCGCCGAGCATCAGCACCGAGCCAATCAGCGGCAGTTTGACGGCTGCGCGCTTCATGCGGTGATTGCCCAGCGACATGCACGCGCCGATTGCACTCAGGATGATGCCAAGCATCAGCAGCGCACAGCCGCCCATGATGAGGTAGAAGTGCCACGGCTGCACCCAGCCCATACGCAGCGGGCGGGCAAAGCTGTCCGTCAGCGTGCTGTACGAAATCGCGGCGGTGAACAGCGAAGTATTCGCGTTGATGTCCGACATCAGTCGACCGGGATTGACCTCCGGGAAGAAGATCATCAGCCCGGCAAACGCGGTCAGAATGCGGATGATGATCAGCGCCCAGTTCGTCTTTTCCCGGACGCAAGTCGCCTGTCCGCCGGATTTGGCTGAAATCGTCGCCTGCATGGTATCCCCTCATTTCTTTCTTCGTGACGCTCCTCTGCTTTGACCAGCCGCGCGTTGATGGATGAGCGCTGGCAGACAGCCGTCCAGCGTTCATCCATCAGCGCGACTATGGCAAAGGCAGGAATCCCCTTGGCGCGCTCCTCAGCCGAAGCCGAAGAGCGCGCCAGAGGGAAGTAGTGCAGGATTACTCTGCCATGCCAGACACCGTGAAGGTGAAGACCGTCGTGGTGTTCGGGGCGGGCGCGGTCAGCACAACGCCGTCCGCCTTGATGTTGTTGTAGTTGTCCTCGACAATCAGCTTCACCCAATCGCCGGAGGTATCCACCACAACACCGGACTGCGTCTTGCCTTCGCCAATCTTGATGGTCACATCAGAAATGGTGACGTAGCCTTCCTTGACCAGCTTGGACGGAATGTCGGTGGAGACGCGGAAGAAGTGGAACGCCGTATCCTCGCCGAAGCCCATGTCGCCCGTGGTCATGGAGCAGGTGTAGGTGCCGTTGCCGGAGATGACCGCATCCTCGAACGTCGCGCCGTAATCGGTAATCGTGCCGTCGTTGTTGGTCTTCGCCAGCTTGGTGAACACATCGTTGTCCGCGTCGCGGCCGTAGGAGGGTTCCTCCCAGTCGTTGCGGAAGATGTAGTTCGGGTCAGACTGCACGGCGATGTACGCGCCGTAGGTCTTGGAGGTCAGTTCCTTCACTTCATCTTCGGTCAGGGGCTGTTCGGTTTCCACAACCGGCGGCACACCGTAGATGTAGTCGAAGGTCACGTCGATGGTCTTGATGCCAGAGAGCGCTTCCGCCGTCGCGATCTTCGCGGTCACGCCTTCGAGGTCGCCGTCCGCCACGCGGGCTTCCGCCGGGATGTCCGTCACCCATTCATTCCAGATGTTGGAGCGGGTCACGATGCCGTCGTCGGTCGTGGTGAAGTCCTTGCCGAGTTCGATTGCTTCGCCGTTGACCTTGATTTCGGTGATGTCAATGAAGTAGCCGGGGAAGGTCGCTTCGCCGTTCGCGATACCGACCGCCATGAACGCAACACCGGGGATTTCGCCGCCCTCAACGCCGGAGAAGTCAAGGGACAGGGTGTAGGTGCCGGGGCCGTCCACGGTCACAGCGTTGCCCTCTGCAAATTCGCCGGGATTCCACGCGGAGGTCGCCCAGTTGCTGTCGGCGAACATCAGGAACGCCGTGTCCGTCTTGGGCACGAGGGTGAAGTCGATTTCGTAGGTCTTGACGGATTCAAACGCCGCCTTGTCCACGATGACAGGAGACACGCCCGTCAGATCCTTGTCGTAGGAGCGGACAGAAGCGTCGGTGGGAACTTCGGCAACCCATTCGTTCATGATGTTCATGCGGGTTTCCACCTCATCGTCAGAGGAGGTGTAGCCCTTGGTGAACGCAACGGATTCGCCGTTGATACGGATATCGTTGAGCTTGATGGACATGCCGGGGAAGAGCTTTTCGCCGTGCTTGATGCCCAGCGCGGTAAAGGCAACGCCGGAAGCCGCGCCCGCTTCGGTCGCGGTGAAGTCCAGGCCCACGGTGTAGTCGCCCGCGCCGGTCACGGTCGCGTTGGTCGCCTTCACAGCGGAATCGTCCGTGCCCCAGTACTGGCTCGTCCAAGAAGAGTCGGCGAACATGATGTACGCCATGTCAGCGCCGTAGCGGAAGAGCGTGAAATCAACCTCGACGTTTTCCACGCGCTCAAACGCCGCCTTGTCCACGGTTATCCAGTTCGCGTCCTCAGTCACGCCGTCCCAGGAACGCGCGTCGGCGGGCAGCTCGCTGACCCATTCGTTGTAGATGTTGGAGCGGGTAATGATGCCGTCGTCAGAAGAGGTGTAGCCCTTCTTCGCTTCGATGGGCTGACCGTTCACGCGAATTTCGTCCACGCGAATCGTCCAGCCGGGCAGCACCTTTTCGCCGTTCTCCAGACCGATGGCCGCGAACGCAATGCCGCTCGCCGCGCCTTCGGGCGTGCCGGTGAAGTCAAGGCCCACGGTGTAGGAGCCTTCGCCGGTAATCGCCGCCTCGGTCACCTTCATGCCCTCCGCCGGCTCAGAGCCGTCGTGCCACCACTGGTACTGCCAGTTGGCGTCGGCATACATCAGGAACGCTGTAGAGAGCGGTTCGACTTCGCCCGCCACAGGAGATGCCACAGGAGATGCCACGGGAGATGCCACGGGAGACGCCGCCGAAGATTCCGCCACAGCGGTCATGCCCAGCGCCATCGCCAGCACCATCAGCAGTGCAAGAAACTTCTTGGTGCAATTCATGATAATTCCTCCTTAGAGAAGCTGATTGTGCCTGATGCCTGCCGGCGAAACATTTTCGTAAGTCTCCGAGGTTTACGAAAGCGTTTTCGTCTTTGCCCGGATTAAGGGCAGACATTTCCGCACTTGTAAATCCATTATAGCTTTCGACGCGTCATTTGTCAAGTTCAAACCATATGATATACAAGATTTGTGCAAGATTTTGCCGCGCTTCTTTATTAAAACTGCCTAAATCTATCAGGAACTGCTCTGCAAGTTCCTTACACGGTAATTTTCGTCAGACAACGTTTTCGTTGTTCTATTCGGTTTCCTGCCGCTCTTTTTCCAACATGAAAACAGTTGTTTCCCTTTGAAATCGTCTGTTTCAGATGCAGTTTTACGGCATTTTCCGATTTTTCAGCATTTCCAGCAGGTTCCAGCGCCGCCGCGCCGCTTCTTCCGCCATTTGGCAGAGGCTCTCGCTCTTCTCCGGATCGCTCCGGCGCAATGCCGCAAACCGCCCCTGCCGCATCAGGAACGCCTGAAAATCCCCGTCCGGCGCTTTGCTGTCCAGCATCAGCCCATTCGCCGGATGATAGCGGTACAGTGGGAAATATCCGCATTTCACGGCGTCCTTCTCGATTTCCTGCACGTCGCGCATGTCAATCCCGTGCGCAATGCAGGGCGCATAGGCAATGATGAGCGCCGCGCCGTCCCACGCTTCTGCCTCGCGCATGGCCTTCAGCAGCTGATTCGGATTCGCGCCCATCGCCACCTGCGCAACGTACACATGCCCGTAGGTCATTGCCATCAGCCCCAGATCCTTCTCCGCGCCGGATTTCCCACCGGACATGAGCCGTGCCGCCGCACCCGCCGGGGTCGCCTTCGATGCCTGTCCGCCCGTGTTGGAGTACACCTGCGTGTTCAGCACAAGCACCCGCACCTTCTCGCCCGATGCCAGCACATGGTCAAGCCCGCCGAAGCCGATATCGAACGCCCATCCATCGCCGCCGATGAGCCATACACTCTTGGCCGCCAGCAAGTCCGCCGAATCCGCAATTTCCTTCACCAGCGGATGTGAAAGCGTCTCGCACGCCGCCAGCAGCGCTTCCCCCGCCTGTGCCGAGAGCGCTGTATCCTCACGACTGCCCAGCCACGCGCGGCACGATTCCGCCAATTCCGGACACTGTGCCGCCAGCGTCTCGACCTGCTCCGCCAGATGCGCCCGTCGGTGCTTCATCGCCAGATACATCCCGAAGCCAAATTCCGCGTTATCCTCAAACAGGCTGTTGCCCCACGCCACGCCCTGCCCTTTCTGGTTGACGGTATAGGGGCAGCTGGGCGCGCTCCCTGCGTAGATGGACGAGCAGCCCGTGGCATTGGCAATCATCAAATGCGAACCGAACAATTGTGTCAGCAACTTGATATACGGCGTTTCGCCGCACCCCGCGCACGCGCCGGAGAACTCAAACAGCGGCGTTTTTGCCTGCGCGAGCGGGATGGTGTCCGCCTCCCCGATCGCTGTTTCCGGCAGCGACACGGCGAAATTCCAGTTTGCCTGCTCCTGCGCCATTTCCGCCGCGGGGCGCATCACCAGCGCCTTTTCCTTCGCAGGGCACGTCCGCGCGCAGTTTTCGCATCCCGTGCAGTCCAGCGGCGACACCTGCACGCGGAAATTCCGCCCGGAAAACGCTTTGCCCTTCGCCCGAACCGTATGAAAATCCGCCGGGAGCGCCGTTTCCGCCAGCGGGTAGAACGTGCGGATGCACCCATGCGGGCAGACAAGGCTGCACAGCCCGCACTGGATGCACGCTTCCGCCCGCCACTGCGGAATCTGCCGCGCAATGCCGCGCTTTTCGAGCCGACTCGTGCCCAGCGGCGCAAACCCGCGCGCGTCCATGGCGGACACCGGCAGCATATCCCCTTGCTGGCGCAGCATCGGGCGCATGAAGGCTTCGACTGCTGATTGCGGCGCATCATCCGGCGTATCAGGCAGTTCCACCCATTCCGGCGGCACGTCCACTCGTCGCAGTGCATTCGCCGTCTTCGCAATTGCATTCAAATTCGCCGCGACGACCTGCTCGCCCTTCTTCGCATATGCCGCCTGAACCGATTCGGTCAGCAGCTGCTGCCGCTGCTTTTCCGGAAAAAAGGCATTTAATTGGAAGAAAGCCGTCTGCATGACCGTGTTGATGCGCCCGCCCAAGCCGCACTGCGCCGCGATTGCGTCCGCGTCGATGGTGTAAAGCAGCGCATGGCGCGTCGCAATGCTCCGGCGCAGCTTCGCGGGAATCTCCATGCCGTCCGGGAGATTCAGCAGCACCGTGCCGCCCGGCTTGACGCTCTGCGCCACCACATCCAAATTCATCAGCGTCGGCTGATGGCACGCGCTGTCTCTTATACACATCTGACGCTGCCGACGAAGCTAGAAGTGTAGATCTC
>ENA-OYXO01000782-OYXO01000782.1-human-gut-metagenome-genome-assembly--contig:-NODE-782-length-9014-cov-3.387766_pt1 | contig 9014 bp, 6 predicted proteins | sample MGYA00244219_ERZ653425 | MGnify/ENA primary metagenome ERZ653425 (study PRJEB26926, sample SAMN06164965) | human gut metagenome | biome: ENVO:00009003; feature: ENVO:2100002; material: ENVO:00002003... | reverse complement strand
GTCAGATGTGTATAAGAGACAGGAATTATTTAAAGGATATCGGGCGAATTCGCCTTTTGAAAACCGAAGAGGAGAGAGAACTCGGTAAAGCAATCAAAGAGTGCAGAGGAAAAAAAGCCGATATCGCCAAGAAAAAGCTTATTCAGGCGAATCTTCGGCTTGTCGTGAGCATAGCGAAAAAATACATCGGGCAGGGCGTTCTGTTCATGGATTTGGTGCAGGAAGGTTCTCTGGGGCTGATTAAAGCGGCTGAAAAATTCGATTATGAACGCGGATTCAAGTTCAGCACCTATGCAACATGGTGGATTAAGCAGGCAATCGTGCGCGCAATCTCAAACCATTCACGCACAATCCGGATTCCCGTCCACATGACCGACAAAATCAGAACCTACAAAAAACTTCACGTTGAGTTGACCAGAACCCTCGGGCGCGAGCCTACTGACGAAGAAATTTCTAAAAAAATGGGGATTACGGGCAAAAAATTTGAAAATATCAAACAATCTATTTTCAAAGACCCGATAAGCCTTGATACGCCGATTGCAGAGGATTTGGTGCTTGAGGATTACGTGCCGGATGACAGTTACCGCGCTCCGGAAACAAAAATCCAGTCAGCGTTTATGTTCAAAGACGTTATGGGAATGCTTGATATTTTGAACGAGCGTGAAAAGAAGATTCTCATAAGCCGTTTCGGGCTAAACGGCACGCAAAAAAAGACTCTTGAAGAAATCGGACGCACAATGGGCTTTTCCAAAGAGCGAATCCGTCAGATTGAAAGCCTTGCGCTCCAAAAACTCCAGACTAATTCAGAAATATTGCATTTGAAGGAATATTTAAACTAAAAAGGGGGGATTTTGACCGGCTTTGCCGGAGATTCTGAACCAGGTTCAGAATGACGAACGATAAGGTACATTAGCTGAAGACTTAAACTCCTTAGTGACGCTATTTGCAGCAAAATCTTTTCAAGATTTTGCTTTTTTTTGCGGTTTTAGTGCAGTGGGGGCGGGAATGCAATGAATCAAAAGCCCGTAGGTTAAAATTTACTCGTAATCCTCTTTTTTTCTGTTTTTAAATGTTCAATGACCATTAGCAAAGGATAGATTTTGCAATTATCAGCATTTTGTTCACAATAATCTTCAATTATTTCCAAATAATTGCTAATGTTGCAAATTGCCTCCTGCATATCGCAATAGTCATCATTTGAGAGTAAAAAATTACCATCCTGTATTGTTTTAAAAGCCATAATATTTCCTTTTTTCTTTACATAATTATGATTTAAACAACACGAAAACAACAGGAATGACAGTCCATTTTTTTACAAGCCCGATGTCACCCTGAACTCGCAGCTCCTCTTGTTGGCGAGGTACGAGCTATACAAGGGAGGGTGCCCTTTAGGGTATTTCAGGGTCTAACAAACTTGCATAATAATTTTCTAATTTGCAATTTTAATACCCGCATTTGATTCTGGATAGACCCTGAAACAAGTTCAGGGTGACAAATTGAAATTCAGGCAGTAAAAATTACTCCCGTGTTCTTAAAACGCCCTCACCAACATTTTTATGCTAAAATATCCATGAAAAAGTGCACAAAACATGAGGAATGAAAAAAATGACAGAACTTTCACCGCTGCAACAGGCAAGACTTAAATTTCAGCCTGTACTTCCGCAGACTCTGGCGTCAGGAATTACAAAACTGAACATTGTCGAAGGAAACAGCACAGAATCGGTTGCAGACCAGAACGAAATCAAAGGACTTTTCCCCAACACCTACGGAAAACCGATGGTTACTTTTGAACAATCTGACAACGAAAATAATTTTGAACAAAAAAACGTCGGCGTAATCCTCTCCGGCGGTCAGGCTCCCGGCGGACACAACGTTGTTGCCGGTATTTATGACGCTTTGAAACAGGCTAACCCCCAGAACAAACTCTATGGCTTTCTGGGCGGCCCTGCGGGGATTATCGACGGAAAATACATCGAACTGACCGACGAAATCATCGACGCATACAGAAATACGGGCGGTTTTGACATTATCGGCTCCGGCAGAACAAAACTCGAAACCGAAGAACAATTCCAGGCTTCTTTGGAAAACTGCAAAAAGCTCAACATCACCGGTATCGTAATCATCGGCGGTGACGACTCAAACACAAACGCAGCAATGCTCGCTGAATGGTTCAAATCCAAAAATGCAGGCATTCAGGTTATCGGCTGCCCGAAAACCATCGACGGCGACCTGAAAAACGAGCAAATCGAAATCTCTTTCGGCTTTGATACCGCTACAAAAACCTACTCCGAGCTCGTCGGAAACATCCAGAGGGACGTAAATTCAGCTAAAAAATACTGGCACTTCATAAAACTGATGGGCAGAAGCGCTACCCACGTAGGACTTGAAGTTGCGCTCCAAACGCAGCCCAACATCACTCTGATTTCAGAAGAAGTTGCTGAAAAATCAATGTCTTTGAACGAAATCGTTGATTACATGGCTGATATCATCGTTAAACGTTCAAAATTGGGCAAAAACTTCGGCGTGGCTTTGATTCCGGAGGGTTTGATTGAATTCGTTCCCGAAATGAAAGCAATGATTGCAAACCTCAACGACCTTATGCCCGTTCTGGAAGAAGATCCGAACTTCACGCAGCTCACAAGCGGCGTTGAAAAAGAAGCTGTAATTGAAAAACGCCTCAGAGCTGAAAACGCAGCAGTTTTCCGTTCTTTGCCGGCAATGATTAAAGCGCAGCTCCTTATGGACAGAGATCCCCACGGAAATGTTCAGGTTTCTAAAATTGAAACAGAAAAACTGCTCATTGAAATGCTCAAAACCAAACTCTACGAAATGAAGCAGCAAGGCGTTTACACAGGCAAATTCTCTGACCAGTCACACTTCTTCGGATACGAGGGAAGATGTGCATTCCCGTCAAATTTTGACTCAAATTACTGCTATGCGCTCGGATACAACGCATTTGCGCTGATTCAGTTCGGTTTGACCGGATATCTTTCATCGGTTAAGAACCTGACAGAAGCTCCCGAAAACTGGGTTGCAGGCGGCGTTCCGCTCACAATGATGATGAACATGGAACGTCGCCACGGTGAAATGAAGCCAGTTATCCAGAAGGCTCTGGTGAAGCTGGACGGTGCTCCGTTCAAGGCATTCGCTGCTCAGCGTGACCGTTGGGCTATGGAAACAGACTACGTTTATCCAGGCCCTATCCAGTACTTCGGTCCGACAGAAGTTTGCGACCAGGCTACGAAGACTTTGCAGCTGGAGCAGGCTAAATAAGTTGATGCATCAACAAGTTGACAATAAAACGGAGGGGCGGTTCATTCCGCCCTTTCTTTTCCTTTGCTCATGGCAACCAAGACCTCCACAAATATCCGGCGTAAAACTACTGCCGCCCGTCGTTCTTCCTCTCCGCGGAGCAAGAAGAAAATGCAGCCACGTACCATGCCCGTATGGTTGCGCAATCTTTTGGCGGTCTGTATCATTCTTGTTTTTTCTACCGGCTTTTACTGGTTTTTCATTCGTCCTTATGCTTATCGCTGGAAGCCTTGTTATGGTCAGAAAGGTTACGGTGTATGTATGCCTTGCAACTATGAGGTGCATGGCATAGACATATCCCACTATCAGGGAAAGATAGATTGGGAACTCCTGACACATAATAGAGAAGCCCAATTTCCCATTCACTTTATTTTTCTGAAAGCTACCGAAGGCGGCGATCATGGTGACGATACGTTTACGCAGAACTTCGGCCAGGCGCGTAAATACGGTTTTATCCGTGGTGCCTATCATTATTTTATCCCTAAGACCGATGCCCGCAAGCAAGCCGATTTCTTTATCCGTACCGTGCAGCTGGCAAAGGGAGACCTGCCTCCCGTACTTGATGTGGAGACTACCGGCAAGCAGTCACCGCAGGAACTTAAAACGGCAGTCAAGACTTGGCTGGATAGGGTAGAGGCGCATTACGGCGTAAAGCCTATTCTTTATACTTCCTATAAATTCAAGAAACGCTATCTCAGCGATTCCATTTTCAATGCTTATCCTTATTGGATAGCCCATTATTATGTAGATTCCGTGCGTTATGAGGGCAAGTGGCACTTTTGGCAGCACACGGATGTAGGCACTGTGCCCGGTATTGAAGAAGAGGTGGATTTGAACGTCTTTAATGGTACAATGGAGGAACTTTTGGAGCTTACGTTGAAAACTCCTTGTATAGAACGCTAAAGGTCAACTTTAGCTTCCTGATATTGACCTTTAGCTTTTTAGTATTGACCTTTATTATTTTTGGAATTTCACTGCTGCCCACCGGTTCTTCTCACGATGGTGGACAAAGTGCAGCCCGTTGCGTTCGGCTTCTTCGCGGATGACGGGAATGTCATCTATGTAGAAACCGCTCATCAACAATTCCGCTCCGGGATTCATGCGGGCTATGTAGTGCTTCATATCTGCCAGGAGGATATTGCGGTTGATGTTGGCGATAACCATATCAAAAGGACCTTTGCTTTCCAGAGAGGAGGCATCGCCTTGGGATACGGCAATATTGTCCACTCCATTCAATTCTATATTTTCGAGGGAGTTGCGCACACACCATTCATCTATGTCGATAGCTGTACAAGGGGAGGCTCCACGCATGCGTGCCAGTATGGCAAGGATGGAAGTCCCACAACCCATATCGAGCAATGCTTTGCCTTGCAGGTCACTATCCAGCAGTTCGCCTATGATGAGGCTTGTTGTCTCGTGGTGCCCTGTGCCGAATGCCATTTGCGGATTGATGACGATGTCATATTCTGCTTGTGGGACATCGTTGTGAAAAGTGCTGTGAATGACACAACGGTCTCCGATAACGATGGGCTGGAAGAAGTTCTTCTCCCATTCCTCGTTCCAGTCTTTGTCTTCGGCTTCTATGAAATTATATTCTATCTGTGTATCGGGCAGAGGGAAGTCTGCAAGTGCTTCTTTGAGTAGAGATTCGTTATACAGCTCTTTCTGTATATAGGCAGTGATACCGTCGGTCTGCTCAACAAAACTTTCAAAGCCAGCTTCACCCAAGACTCCGGAAAGTACATCGTTGACTATTTCTGTGCACGGAACAGTGCGGAATGTAAATTCTAAATATTTCATCGGAATATGATTGTTTGTTAAATGCAGAAGAAGATTTTAAAGAACAAATCTATTTCTGCGTATCTTTGTTTTCACACTGCAAAGGTAATGTAAACCGAGGGCAGAATAAAATGAACTTGTTCATTTTTTATGCGGAAGTGCCGCTTGCCTCGTCAAAAGGCGGGGTATTTAGGGAATTCCCTATAAATCTTTGGGGAAAATCTGCTGCATGGGATAAAATCCGGCGTTATCTTTGTGACGTGAAGAAATAGATAAACGTAAAATCCATAAACCAAACTAATATGAAAAAGATTGTTTTTTTATCGCTTTTTGCCTTGTGCCTCCCATGGACACTGGTGGCACAAAGTATAGATGACGACCTTTACTACACTCCTTCCAAGAATAAGGAAGAGAAAAAAGAAGAGGTGAAGCAGGAGAAGAAAGTCGCTGCTCCCGTAGAAGAGATTGTAGTAAAGTCGAATGTACCGACCACTGTCTATTCATCGCCGGGAAGCACTACTGTTGTAGTAAAAGACCGTAAGGGAAACACCCGCGATGTGGACGAATATAACCGCCGTTATGACTCCCGCGACAATGATTTCGTGATGGAGAACGATACCCTTTACATCAATGAAAAAGAAGATGACGGCCTGGACGGCGAATGGGTGAACGGTGAATTTGAAGGTTCGCAGGATGATTACGAGTATGCTACCCGTATCATCCGTTTCCGTAATCCCCGTTATGCCATCAGCATCAGCAGCCCGCTATATTGGGATGTGGTCTATGGCTTGAATTCCTGGGATTGGAACGTGTATACCGACGGATTATATGCATATGCTTTCCCTACATTCACCAACCGCTTGTGGTGGGATTGGCGCTATAACTCTTATGGTTGGGGCGGTTATCCTTACTATGGCTGGGGATGGAACAGCTGGTACGGTCCGAGCTGGAGCTTTGGCTGGGGCGGCTGGTACGGCGGTGGCTGGTGGGGACATCATCATCACCATCACTATCATCCCGGATATTATCCCGGTGGCGGTGGTCATTGGGGAGGTGGCCATTGGGGAAATGCATATACCAATAGACGTTCTTATGGTCCGAGCCGTTCTTCTTATGCCGGAAACAGAGTATCGTCCTCTACTTCCCGCCGTTCTTCTACTGTAAATGGAGGGCAGACTGTACGTCGTAGCAGTACTACTTCCGGTCAAGTGAGACGTAGCAGTACCGGTACGTCAACCCGTCGGGTGGTAGGTACAAGAAGTTCGTCTACAGTTCGTTCAAGTTCTTCTGCAACTCGCTCAAGTGTAAACCGTTCGAGTGCGGCTTCTACCCGCCGTTCCACTTACACCCGTCCAAGCAGTACGCGTAGTAGCTCATATAATAGTAGCGTAGAAGGAGTTCGTAGCAGTCGTTCTTCCGGTGTACGCTCTTCTGTTGGAACTTCCACTCGTAGCAGGACTTCATCGACTTATAACAGAGGTTCAAGCGCCGCACCGGCACGCAGCTACTCCAATGACAACAATCGTAGTAGCAGTCGTTCATATTCTGCTCCAGTACGTTCATCCAGTAGCACCCGTTCTTCTTCCAGCTTCTCTTCAGGCAGTAGCTCACGTTCCAGTTACTCCAGTGGTGGTGGCGGTGGTGCCAGTCGTTCCAGTGGCGGCGGTGGTTCCAGAAGACGGTAAGTATAAGTATGTTTTAATCTAACAAGACTAAGAATTATGAAGAAGATAACCATGATAGCCCTTGCTATGTTTACAGCTGTAGGCGCAGGGGCACAGACAATATATGATGCAACGAATATTGCACAGAAGGAATTGAATGGAACCGCCCGTTTTGTCGGAATGGGCGGAGCTATGGGAGCATTGGGTGGTGATATTTCTACCATAGGAACCAATCCTGCCGGTATCGGTATTTATCGTAGCAATGATGCTATGCTTACCTTTGGCTATTCAATGACGGGCACAGAAAGCAATTATGTAGGTAATAAATTTGAAACGAACAAGAACCGCTGGAGTTTTGATAATGCCGGTTTTGTGATAGCTTCGAAGATAGGCAATCATACTCCTTTGCGGTATGTGAATTTTGGTTTTAATTACCACAAATCAAAGTCATTCTATAAGAATATGACGATGCAGGGGGTGATGGGAAGCATAGATAATCAATATGTATCTCAAGTGCGGAGTATGGCGCAGCAGGCTACGGATGCAGCTTATGCGTTCTATCATCGTCCTCAATATGATTACCCGGATCAAGGAGCTTATTTGGACTATGGTCGCAAGGATATTTATCAACATAATTATGCTGGATGGCTGGGGACTATGGGGTATCAAGGTGCACTTGTTCTTGAGGATATAGAAAGTGAGGACTATAATACTTATCTTCCTTATATTCCTTCCGAAGCGGATGCTTATTTCTTGTCGCGTGAGCGTGGCGGTATTGACCAATATGATTTCAATATCTCCTTCAATATAAATGACCGTTTTTACTTTGGTGTTACTCTGGGTGCTTACGATGTGGATTACAACAAATATTCTCTCTATAATGAAATGTATGCCTACAAATGGGAGGGCGACGGGCAGATTTATGAGGAAGGCTACTCTTTGGAGAGCTTTAACCGTATACACGGTTCGGGTTTCGACTTCAAATTCGGTGCCATCTTCCGGCCGATTGAGGATTCTCCGCTTCGTATAGGTTTGGCTGTGCATACTCCTACTTATTACAAACTGACTTATACTACGGGAGCGTTGCTGACTTCGGATTTGTTTTTACCGAATGAGGCTGGGGATGAAACTCTTACTCGTACCACTGTGGATACTTATTCTGCATTAGGCGGTAGAGATATGGACCGTGATTTTAAGCTGCAAACCCCGTGGGTATTTAATGCAAGTTTGGGCTATACAGTCGGTAATAATCTGGCTTTGGGAGCTGAATATGAATATGAGGACTACTCAAGCATGAAGTTCAAATATCCTGAAGGTGACGAGATGGCATGGGAAACGGGTGAGGCTGACCTCTGTATGAAGGGGGTAAGTACGCTTCGTTTAGGAGCAGAATACAAGCCGATACCTGCTTTCTCTCTGCGTGCCGGTTACAATTACAGTACTGCAGCCTATAAAAAGGATGCTATTAAGGCATTGCCTTCCAATTCTATAAATACAGATACGGATTTTGCCAATAGCAAATCGATGAATACTTTCACTTTAGGTATCGGTTATCGCTTTTCTTCGTTTTATGCGGATTTGGCTTATAAATTCGATACTTATAAATCTGATTTCTATCCGTTTTATAATGATATAAACGGCTTGGTAACACCGCCAACAACGGAAGTTACCAACACTCGCAGTAAAGTGCTATTTACATTGGGCATGCGTTTTTAGAAGAACAATTTTCATTGCAGATAACCTTTCATTGTCAATACCTTAGGGTATAAAAGAACTCCCCGGAATGTACAAATACATTTCGGGGAGTCTTGTGTTATAGGGGAGGGATTACAGATACCATGCCACGCCAAATGAATAGGGAGATACTTCCGGTCCCTTGTCTTTCTGGAATAATCCGTATGTGGAGTAGCGCAGGTAAATGCCGATATTACCATAACCGGCTTGTGCCAGCAGGTTTATGCCGACGGGCTGCACATACATACCTTTGCCTACGGTTTTCTTCTTGCCTCCGTTGATGTGTGAGAATGACTTCACGCTGTGACGTATCTCAAATTCGGGACCGGCATTGAAGAACACTTTGTTTCTTCCCACTCTTTGCTGCCATTCCATCAATACGGGTACACGGAAGAAGAAATGGCGCAGACGGCTTTTATTGTAACTGGTGTCTTCGTTGCCTGCGGTGAAGATGCTGGTTCCGTTTTCCTTCAGCAAGGCATAGTTACCGTCGATATTGAAAGAACGGTATCCCCAGCTGACTCC
>ENA-OYXO01000779-OYXO01000779.1-human-gut-metagenome-genome-assembly--contig:-NODE-779-length-9025-cov-3.876254_pt1 | contig 9025 bp, 7 predicted proteins | sample MGYA00244219_ERZ653425 | MGnify/ENA primary metagenome ERZ653425 (study PRJEB26926, sample SAMN06164965) | human gut metagenome | biome: ENVO:00009003; feature: ENVO:2100002; material: ENVO:00002003... | reverse complement strand
GGCAGCGTCAGATGTGTATAAGAGACAGTTTTTATATTTTGCTTATATTTGGGAAGTGAAACTTAAATAGAAGTCATAGATTATGAAGAAAATAATAAATCCCTGGAAAGGTCTGGAAGGGTACAATTGCTTTGGTTGCGCCCCTAATAATGAAGCCGGAATAAAGATGGAGTTTTATGAAGATGGCGACGAAGTGGTAAGTATCTGGAAACCCCGTCCTGAATATCAGGGATGGATCAATACCTTGCACGGTGGTATTCAGGCTGTTCTCATGGATGAAATTTGCGCTTGGGTGATACTTCGTAAATTACAGACAACGGGAGTAACTTCAAAAATGGAGACTCGTTACCGCAAGCCGGTCAGTACTACTGATTCCCATATTGTGTTGCGTGCTTCTATTAAGGAAGTCAAGCGAAATATTGTAATTATTGAAGCTAAGTTATATAATAAGGATGGCGAAGTATGTACCGAAGCGGTTTGTACGTACTTTACGTTCTCGCACGAAAAGTCGAAAGATGAAATGCACTTTGATAAGTGTGATGTAGAGCCGGAAGAGATATTGCCTTTAATTTGAAATAAAAACTGAACTTTTTGTGATAAATGTTTGGAAGTATCAAACAAATGCTTTACTTTTGTCGCATTAAATAAAAGAAATATGAAATATACAGCTGCACATCATCATCATCATTTTCCTAACGAATAACTCGGTGGGCGTGATTGATAGTGTGTATAACTCTATAAAGATAACGAAGGCTTACCGAATACGGTAAGCCTTTTTTTATTTCTGAATTGTTCGAATTGTAAATCATAAAGTAATAAATAAAATCATGTTAAGAATCGCAGTACAAGCCAAAGGACGTCTCTTCGAAGAGACAATGGCACTTTTAGGAGAGTCGGATATTAAAATCAGTACAACGAAGCGTACCTTGTTGGTGCAGTCTTCCAATTTTCCTATCGAAGTTTTATTTCTTCGTGACGATGATATCCCGCAAACAGTAGCTACCGGTGTAGCTGATTTGGGAATTGTCGGTGAGAATGAGTTTATGGAAAAAGAGGAAGATGCTGAAATCATCAAACGATTGGGATTCAGCAAATGCCGTTTATCCTTGGCAATGCCGAAAGACATTGAATATCCGGGATTGTCATGGTTCAATGGAAAGAAAATAGCTACTTCCTATCCGGTCATTTTGATAAATTTCTTGAAGAAGAACGGAGTAAATGCAGAGATACATGTCATTACCGGTTCGGTAGAAGTATCTCCGGGCATTGGACTGGCAGATGCTATCTTTGATATCGTAAGTTCCGGATCTACTTTGGTAAGCAACCGTTTGAAGGAAGTGGAGGTAGTGATGAAATCCGAAGCGCTGTTGATTGGCAACAAAAACATGAGCGATGAGAAGAAAGAAGTACTGGAAGAACTTTTGTTCCGAATGAATGCAGTAAAGACTGCCGAAGACAAGAAATACGTGCTGATGAATGCTCCGAAGGATAAACTGGAAGAGATAATTGCCGTGTTACCCGGTATGAAGAGTCCTACTATTATGCCATTGGCACAAGAAGGCTGGTGCTCTGTTCATACTGTACTAGATGAAAAGCGTTTTTGGGAAATCATAGGCAAACTGAAAGGACTCGGAGCTGAAGGTATCTTGGTGTTGCCGATTGAAAAAATGATAGTCTAATAAGTTTGAATGATGAAACTAATCAAATATCCCTCCAAAGAACAATGGGCAGAACTTCTGAAGCGTCCGGCTTTGAATACGGAGAGCTTGTTCGATACAGTTCGTACTATTATAAATAAGGTAAGGGCGGAAGGTGATAAAGCTGTTTTGGAATATGAGGCGGCTTTTGATAAGGTGACTTTGTCTGCTCTCACTGTGACTTCCGAAGAAATACAGAAAGCCGAAGGACTAATCAGCGACGAGTTGAAATCTGCCATTACGCTGGCTAAACGGAATATTGAAACTTTCCACTCTTCCCAACGCTTCGTTGGCAAGAAGGTAGAAACGATGGCAGGAGTAACTTGCTGGCAAAAGGCGGTAGGTATTGAAAAGGTGGGGCTTTATATTCCCGGTGGAACGGCTCCGCTTTTCTCTACGGTATTGATGCTGGCTGTTCCCGCAAGAATTGCGGGATGCAAGGAAATCGTACTTTGTACCCCTCCCGATAAAAACGGAAATATTCATCCGGCTATTCTCTTTGCCGCTCAACTGGCAGGTGTCAGTAAGATATTCAAAGCGGGAGGAGTGCAAGCTATCGCTGCTATGGCATACGGAACCGAGAGTGTTCCTAAAGTCTACAAAATCTTTGGCCCTGGAAATCAATATGTAACGGCTGCCAAGCAATTGGTAAGTCTTCGGGATGTAGCCATCGACATGCCGGCAGGTCCTTCCGAAGTGGAAGTACTGGCTGATGCATCTGCTAATCCGGTGTTTGTTGCGGCAGATTTATTGTCGCAGGCAGAACACGGAGTGGACAGTCAGGCTATATTAATTACGACCTCTGTCGAATTGCAACAAGCTGTAAAGGTGGAAGTGGAACGCCAACTGGCCTTACTGCCACGTAAAGAGATTGCCGAAAAGTCTCTTGCCAATAGCAAACTGATTGTAGTGGACAGCATGACAGAAGCCATTGAATTGACCAACGCGTATGCTCCCGAACATCTTATCATAGAAACCGAGGATTATCTTTCCGTGGCAGAACGTATCGTGAATGCCGGTTCCGTATTCCTGGGTTCTCTTACTCCGGAGAGTGCGGGAGATTATGCTTCGGGCACAAACCATACCCTGCCGACAAACGGCTATGCCAAAGCATACAGCGGTGTCAGCCTTGACAGCTTTATCCGCAAGATAACTTTTCAGGAGATAAAGCCGGAAGGATTAAATATCATCGGCCCTGCCATCGAGCTGATGGCTGCCAATGAACAGCTGGATGCGCATAAGAATGCCGTGAGTGTGAGACTGGGGCAGTTGGAGAATGAAAATTGAAAGTTGAAAATTGAGAGCTGATGGCTTAAAGTAATTTTAATCGTAAATTGTCAAATCATAAATAACATGGTGAAAACATTACAAGAACTTACCCGTCCGAATATCTGGCGTCTGAAGCCTTATTCTTCAGCACGTGATGAATATAATGGTGCTGCGGCATCCGTTTTTCTCGATGCAAACGAGAATCCTTATAACATGCCGCACAACCGTTATCCCGACCCCATGCAGCGGGAGTTAAAGACAGAATTGTCTAAAATTAAAAAGGTGAGTCCCGATTCCATCTTCTTAGGGAATGGCAGTGATGAAGCTATCGATTTGGTGTTCCGTGCTTTTTGTGAACCCCGTGTGGATAATGTAGTGGCCATCGACCCTACCTACGGCATGTATCAAGTCTGTGCTGACGTTAATGATGTGGAGTACCGTAAAGTGCTGCTCGATGAGGATTTCCAGTTCTCTGCCGACAAGCTTCTGGCTGCTGCGGATGAGCATACCAAACTGATTTTTATCTGCTCTCCCAACAATCCTACCGGCAATGACCTGCTCCGTAGCGAAATTGAAACGCTGATTCGCCGGTTTGATGGGTTAGTGATACTGGACGAGGCATACAATGACTTCTCCGAGGCACCTTCCTTCCTTGAAAATTTGAATCAATATCCGAATCTCATTGTACTGCAAACCTTTTCCAAAGCATGGGGATGTGCTGCCATCCGTCTGGGTATGGCATTTGCCTCACCGGATATTATCGGCATCCTCAGTAAGATAAAATATCCCTATAACGTGAACCAGTTGACACAGAAGCAGGCAGTGGAAATGCTTCACCGCTATTATGAAATAGAACGTTGGGTGAAGACACTGAAAGAAGAACGGGAGAATCTGGAAGCCGAGTTCGCCGCACTGCCATGTACGGTGAAGATGTTCCCTTCCCATGCCAATTTCTTCCTGGCCCGTGTGACGGATGCCGTGAAGATTTACAATTATCTGGTAGGCAAGGGTATCATTGTCCGCAACCGTAACTCCGTGTCACTCTGCGGAAATTGCCTGCGGGTGACGGTGGGAACGAGAGGAGAGAATGAAAAATTGATTGAAGCGCTGAAGGAATATATGTAGAAGGAGTTAAAGGGAGTAAAAGGGGGGGGTAAAGGGATTAAAAGGGAGTTAAAGGCCGATACTGCTGTTCTATACAAGTAATGCTTATGCAAGCAGAACTACTGGCCTCTAACTCCTCTAACTCCTCTAACTCCTCTAACTCCTCTAACTCCTTCTACCTCCTTCTAACTCCCGATAACTCCCTTTATTCCCTCAAAAAAAATATCCTTTAAAATGAAGAAACTACTTTTTATAGACCGTGACGGGACTTTAGTCATTGAGCCGCCCATTGATTATCAGCTGGACTCCCTGGAGAAGCTGGAGTTCTATCCGAAAGTGATGCGCAATCTTGGCTTCATCCGCAGCAAGCTGGATTTTGATTTTGTAATGGTGACCAATCAGGACGGTCTCGGCACCGCCTCCTTTCCGGAAGAGACCTTCTGGCCGGCACACAACCTGATGATGAAGACATTGGAAGGCGAAGGCATCACCTTCGACGACATCTGCATAGACCGCAGCATGCCCGACGACAATGCACCGACCCGCAAGCCGCGTACCGGAATGCTTGCCAAATACCTCGATAACCCGGACTACGATTTGTCCCACAGTTTCGTCATTGGCGACCGGCCTACGGATGTGGAACTGGCAAAGAATCTGGGCTGCCGTGCCATTCTTCTGCAAGATGACACGGCATCATTGAAACCCGTTTCCGAAGGTGGCGGTGCCGCTTGTGACGGACTTGAAGATTACTGCGCCCTCGCCACCAGGGATTGGGATAAGGTTGCCGAATTCCTCTTTGCCGGTGAGCGTACGGCGGAAGTACGTCGTACTACCAAGGAGACAGATATATACGTATCCTTGAATCTGGATGGTAACGGGCATTGTGACATCGCGACCGGACTGGGCTTCTTCGACCACATGCTGGAGCAGATAGGCAAGCACGGCGGCATGGACCTCACCATCCGTGTGAAAGGCGACCTCGAAGTGGACGAGCACCACACCATCGAGGATACCGCTCTTGCTCTGGGCGACTGCCTTTATCAGGCCTTAGGAAGCAAGCGCGGCATCGAACGCTACGGCTATGCCCTTCCTATGGACGATTGTCTCTGCCAGGTGTGCCTCGACTTCGGCGGTCGCCCGTGGTTGGTATGGGATGCCGGGTTCAAGCGCGAGAAGATAGGCGACATGCCTACGGAAATGTTCCTGCACTTCTTCAAGTCCTTGAGTGATGCCGCCCGGATGAATCTTAATGTAAAAGCCGAAGGGCAGAACGAACATCATAAGATAGAAGGCATCTTCAAGGCGCTGGCACGTGCGCTGAAGATGGCGGTGAAAAGGGATATTTATCACTTTGAACTGCCAAGCTCGAAAGGAGTGTTGTAGAATCGTACAGACAACTGCTGCAAAGTTACTGCATACCTTTTGCAGAGCCACTGCAGATGTATTGCAGAGCTACTGCAGATGTATTGCAGAGTTTTGCAGTTGTATATCTCTGATTAATAGATAAGTAGTGTTATGTCACATTTAGCCCCTTTGATAGCTGATTTAGCTCTGATATTGATTTGTGCGGGGATTATGACCCTGCTTTTTAAGAAATTGAAGCAACCGCTGGTGTTAGGATATGTAGTTGCAGGATTCCTTGCCAGCCCTCACATGGCCTATACACCGTCGGTGATGGACACGGCTAATATACAGACCTGGGCGGATATAGGCGTTATCTTCCTGCTGTTTGCACTGGGATTGGAATTCAGCTTCAAGAAGATTGTGAAGGTGGGAGGCGTGGCGATTATTGCTGCGTGTACCATCATCTTTTGTATGATATTGTTGGGAGTGGCGGTAGGTACCGGGTTCGGCTGGCAACGGATGGACTGTATCTTCCTGGGCGGTATGATTGCCATGTCGTCCACTACCATTATCTATAAGGCGTTTGATGATTTGGGGATGCGCAAGAAACAGTTCACGGGGCTGGTGCTCAGTGTGCTTATCCTGGAGGATATTCTTGCCATCGTATTGATGGTGATGCTCTCCACGATGGCAGTCAGCCATAACTTCGAGGGTACGGAGATGCTGGGGAGCATTGCCAAACTGCTGTTCTTCCTGATACTTTGGTTCGTCGTAGGGATATACCTCATCCCCGGATTGCTGAAGCGGTGCCGGAAGCTGATGAGCGAGGAAACCTTGCTGATAGTCTCTCTCGGACTCTGTTTCGGTATGGTGGTGATGGCCGCGCACACGGGTTTCTCGGCTGCTTTCGGCGCGTTCATCATGGGCTCCATTCTTGCCGAGACGGTAGAGGCGGAGAGCATAGAGCGCCTGGTGAAGCCGGTCAAGGACTTGTTCGGCGCCATCTTCTTCGTATCGGTCGGCATGATGGTAGACCCGGCCATGATTGTGGAGTATGCGGGACCTATTGTCGTGATTACTCTGGCGGTCATCCTCGGGCAATCCCTCTTCGGGACGCTGGGTGTGCTGCTGGCAGGGCAACCGCTGAAGACGGCTATGCAATGCGGTTTCAGTCTGACGCAAATCGGTGAGTTTGCCTTTATTATAGCTTCGCTGGGCGTGTCACTGCATGTCACCAGCCATTTCTTGTATCCTATTGTGGTGGCGGTGTCTGTCATCACCACTTTCCTCACTCCTTATATGATTCGTTTGGCAGAACCGGCTTCCAATCTTGTGGATACGCATTTGCCGGAAAAATGGAGAAAGTTCTTGACCCGCTATGCTTCAGGTTCGCAGACCATGAACCACGAGAGTCTGTGGAAGAAACTGATATTTGCGCTGGTCAGGATTACGGTGGTGTATTCCATCATTTGCGTGGCGGTGATAGCTTTGGCGTTCCGTTTTCTGGTGCCTTTCGTGCACGACAGTCTGCCCGGGGTATGGGGCTCTCTGTTGGCTGCCTTTATCATCATTCTGTGTATAGCTCCGTTCCTGCGTGCCATCATGATTAAAAAGAACCACTCGGAAGAGTTCGTGACTTTATGGAAGGATAACCGTGGAAACCGGGCACCGTTGGTGGCCACCATTGTACTGCGTCTGCTGCTGGGCGTTTCGTTCGTCATGTTCGTAATAGCCGGTTTGTTCAAGATGTCCGTCGGTCTGGTGTTTGGAGTGGCGGTGCTGCTGGTGACTTTGATGATACTCTCTCGCCAGTTGAAGAAGCAGTCCATCATGATAGAGAGGACATTCTTCCAGAATCTGCGGTACCGCGACATGCGTGCCGAGTATATGGGAGAGAAGAAACCGGAGTATGCGGGGCGTCTGCTGTCGCGCGACCTGCACCTGACGGATTTTGAAATCCCCGGCGAGTCGGCATGGGTGGGCAGGACATTGGCGGAGCTGAATTTCGGAAAGAAATACGGCATCCATGTGGTCTCCATCCTTCGGGGCAAGAAACGGATTAATATTCCCGGAGCGTCTGTCCGCCTTTTTCCACAGGACAAGATACAAGTGATTGCCACGGACGAGGAACTGAACATCTTCGGCAAGGAGATGGATAAGGTGTCTGCCATGAATACGGATGTGATAGAGAAGAGCGAGATGATTCTACGCCAGTTCTGTGTGGACGGGCAGTCTCCTTTCCTGAACAAGACCCTGAAGGAAGCAGGGATACGCGAGAAGTATCACTGCCTGATTGCCGGTGTGGAGCGGGGAGGGGAGACCCTGCATGCTCCCGACCCGCATGAACCTTTTGTAGAAGGCGATGTGGTATGGGTTGTAGGCGAGAGTGCCGATGTGTACGAATTAGTCAGTCAGAAAGGCGAAGGTTTCGACATGGAGGTGTGACAAAACAAAAGGCATCTTACTTCTTGATAGTTTTTAGGCACACCTTCATAGTCGTTAATCAGAGCTTGTTCAGTATTTTGTCCATCACCCAGTTTGTGAGAGTGGCGCTTTCGCCGTCACAGCTGCAGACGGACTTGCCCAGCAGGTGGTCTACCACTGCCTGTATAAGCGGTTGCTGGACGTAGGTGGGGTTTTCGACGATGATTTCTTCACGTCCTCTTTCCGTATGCAGCGCAATGGGGTCATAGGTGAATACGGAGAAACAAATCATGCCTTTGTCTCCAATGATTTCTATACGGTCTTCGCGGGCGGATTCGTGGGCAACAAAGCACCAGGAGCCGCTGCCCACCAGTCCGCTGTCAAACTGGAAACATGCGCTTAGAGTGTCCTCGGCAGGATATAGTCCGCCACGGTTGCTCTTGTAGCCGCTGGCTTCGAGGATACATCCGAAGATTTCCTGCAGCAAGTCTATCTGGTGGGGCGCAAGGTCATAGAAGTATCCTCCGCCGGCAATGTCCGGTTGCACGCGCCACGGCAGGTTTTCCTTGTTATGGTCGAGGTCGCGGGGAGGCTGGGCGAAGCGGATTTGAATGTTGATGACATTGCCAATATGTCCCTCCTCTACCAGTGACTTTACCTTCAGGAAGTAGGGCAGATAGCGGCGGTAATACGCGACAAAACATGGAACACCCGTTTCCTTGGAAATCCGGTTGATGCGGCAGCACTCTTCGTAGGTAACGGCCATCGGCTTCTCTATGTAGACCGGTTTGCCTGCCTTCATGGACATGATGGCGTATGTAGCATGTGAAGAAGGAGGAGTGGCAATGTACACGGCGTTCACCTCTTCGTCGTCAATCAGTTCCTGGGCATCGTCGTACCATTTGGGAATCCCTCTTTCCTTGGCGTAGGTCTTAGCCTTGTCGCCATTTCGGCTCATGACGGCCACTACTTCGGAGTTCTCTATTTTCTGAAATGCCGGTCCGCTTTTGTATTTGGTCACTTCTCCGCAACCGATGAATCCCCATTTAATTATTCTCTCGCTCATAATCTTTCCCTTATTTTACTCTTCCTCAAAATCGAATTCAAAGTCGAAATCATCCAGAAATTCCGGTTCTGTAAATTCTTCCAGACTCCGGCGGTCTTTTTTCGTCGGCCGTCCGGTACCC
>ENA-OYXO01000753-OYXO01000753.1-human-gut-metagenome-genome-assembly--contig:-NODE-753-length-9279-cov-4.892346_pt1 | contig 9279 bp, 10 predicted proteins | sample MGYA00244219_ERZ653425 | MGnify/ENA primary metagenome ERZ653425 (study PRJEB26926, sample SAMN06164965) | human gut metagenome | biome: ENVO:00009003; feature: ENVO:2100002; material: ENVO:00002003... | reverse complement strand
TCTAGCTTCGTCGGCAGCGTCAGATGTGTATAAGAGACAGGATGTGGATGATGTTGAAGCGGTATTTAACTATGACCTGCCACAGGACAATGAATATTATGTGCACCGGATCGGAAGAACCGGACGCGCCGGCCGTACCGGAAAAGCGTTTAATTTCGTTAAGGGCAAGGAAGTATACAAACTCAAAGAGATCCAGCGCTATTGCAAGACAAAGATCAAGGCGCAGCCAATCCCATCTTCGGATGATGTGGCAGCGATCAAGGCGGATAAGATTCTTGACGGCATCGGACAGATTATCGAGGACGGAGATCTGCGCGATATGATTGAACTGATAGAGCAGCAGGTGAACAACTCTGATTATACCGCGATGGATATTGCAGCTGCGTTTTTAAAACAGGCAATCGGCGGAGTGGAATTATCAAAGGAGGATCATGAATTTGATGATGCGTTAGCAGGAGATACCGGAGCCGAGGAAGGGATGGTACGTCTGTTCATTAACATCGGAAAGAGCCAGCGGATCCGCCCGGGAGATATTCTCGGGGCTGTAGCCGGAGAGGCAAAGATTCCGGGCAGACTTGTGGGGGCAATTGACATGTATGATAATTACACATTTGTCGAGGTGCCGCAGGAGTATGGAAAAGATGTATTAAAAGCCATGAAAAATGTAAAGATCAAAGGAAAGTCGGTCAACGTGGAGCCGGCAAATGCACGATAGAGGATAAGGACGTTTTGGGGGGATGTTTATACTATGGGGGAAGCTGCAAATGGCAAAGATGCCATGGATCAGATCGAAAAGCTTCAGCCACAGATTGTTCTCAGTGACGTTGTAATGCCGCTGATGGACGGTGTCGATTTTACGGTGGCGGTACATCACCGCTATCCGCACATCCAGATGATCATTCTCAGTGGATACGATAATTTTGAATATGTAAAGCAGACGCTCATGCAGGGGGTGGTGGATTATATCTTAAAGCCAACCCTCACACCGCATGAGCTTCTTGGCGTGCTTCAAAAAGCGGCAGCGCGGATTCCCGGCTGGCATCCGGATCATGCAATGACCGGGGAAACCGCGGAAGTACTCATCTGTTCTCTTCCGACGGGCATCCTCTTTCTTGTTCTGCAGAAAAGTTTTGCAAACGGAATTGTGGGGGCTGTCAAAGGATAAGACGACATGCCAGATACCGTGGGTTTTCAGGATTTCAGTGAAATCGGAAACCCACGGTTTTTGCATTTAGAAGAAATATCAGATATGGAAGTAGTAAATAAAACTACGTATAAAAGAAATGAAAACAAATATATGTTGACAAAGAAACCACATTGCCATATACTGAAAATTGTTTGATAGTCAAACAATTTTGAAATATGGAGGAAACGTGCATGATAAGCACATATACATCAAAGTTGAAACAACTGCAGATTGGGGATCTGATTGCAAAAATTCCGATTATCCAGGGTGGCATGGGGGTAGGAATCAGCAGAAGTCATCTGGCGGGAGCTGTGGCAAAGGAGGGCGGTGTCGGTATCATTTCTACTGCGCAGATCGGCTACGATGAAGAAGGCTTCGAGAATGATCAGGCAGGCTGTAACTTAAAAGCCATCAAAAAACATATCCGGAAAGCAAAGGAGCTTGCCTGTGGAAACGGACTTGTGGGTGTCAATATTATGGTTGCATTAAAGCATTACAAAGAGCATGTCCAGGCAGCAGTTGCGGCAGGGGCAGATGTGATTATCAGTGGAGCCGGGCTTCCCATGAATCTGCCGGAGTTTGTCAGCAGAACCTGCCGGACAAAGATAGCTCCGATTGTATCCTCGAAGCGTGCAACCCAGCTGATATTGAAGATGTGGGCGCACCGCTATGACCGCACGGCGGACTTTATTGTAGTGGAGGGACCGAAAGCCGGCGGGCATCTGGGGTTTTCCAATGAACAGCTGGCACATATGGATGCCATTAATTTTGACGGAGAGATCCGGCAGATTATCGACTGCAAAAAGGAATACGAACAGCGGTATCAGAAAAATATTCCGGTCATTGTGGCCGGCGGGATATTTGATCAGAAAGATATTTCGCATGCGCTGGATCTCGGTGCGGATGGTGTGCAGATTGCCAGCCGCTTTGTCGCAACCGAAGAATGTGATGCATCGGAGGCATACAAGGAGGCGTATATTCACGCCAGTGAGGAAAATATTGAGATTATCCAAAGCCCGGTCGGTATGCCGGGACGTGCATTGCGCAATAAGTTTATCGATCGTGTAAAGCGCGCAAAGCTGCCAGTCAGTAAATGTTACAACTGTCTGGAAAAATGCAGTCCGCAGAAAGTTCCTTACTGTATTACGAAAGCATTGATCGATGCCGTGCGCGGGGATGTGGAAAACGGTCTGGTATTCTGTGGAGCGAATACGGGGCGGATTCATGAGATCACTACGGTACATCATCTGATGCAGGAGCTGGCTGGAGATCTACAATAAAAATGGTTTGTGTGATTTTCCCTTGGAATCAAAGGATTCCTGTAGTAAAATAGGAAGAAAAGCAGTAATGCAGATACGGGAAAACATGAAAGAAGGAGAACACGCAGCATGACAGTGGCCGCACACGGTGGGGATATTTATCAAAATCAGATCACATATGATTTTTCTGTAAATACCAATCCGCTGCCGCTGCCGGAGATATTGCAGAAACGGATGGCGGAAGCGGCGGTTCACAGCAACCGTTATCCACAGTATGACAATGTGCTGTTGCGGGAACGGCTTGCAGCACTTTATGGTTTTTCAACAGAAGAAGTAGTGTGTGGCAACGGAGCATCCGAATTATTTGTTGCGATTGTGCATGCACTGCGCCCGAAGCGGGTGGGCATTTTGGCTCCTTCTTTTTCGGGATATGCCTGGGCGGCTCAGACAGTGGGAGCCGAGATATGCAGTATTCCGTTGCGGGAAGAAAATAATTTTGCCATGGATATGGCACAGATGGAGTCATTGTGCAGGCAGCTGGATGGAATCGGTTTATTATTTTTGGCGAACCCCGCGAATCCGGTGGGGAACAAAATGGAAGCGTCTCTTTTGGAGACGCTTCTTGACGTGTGTGAAAAGAGACGCATCACTGTGGTGCTGGACGAATGTTTCATTGCATTCACGGGGACGGAAGGATATGTTTCCTGGATCCGGAAATATCCGCATCTGATTGTCGTGCGGGCATATACAAAGATCTATGCGATTCCGGGAATCCGGCTGGGGTATCTGCTGGCGCAGAAAGATATCTGTGAAAAAATTGCGCATCAGCTGCCGGAGTGGAATGTATCTGTGGTTGCGCAGCGGATCGGCATGGACATTCTGAATGATTCGCTTCCTGGTTGGAGTCGTAGAAAGTATCTGAAGGATACGATTGAGCTGATTCAGGAAGAAAAGCGCTTTTTAAAACACGAGTTAACAAAAATATTTGGAGATCAAATGAAAATTTTTCCTTCGGAAGCTAATTTTTTGTTGCTGAAAACACAAATTCCACTGTACAGATTATTGCTGGAAAGAGGAATTCTGATCCGAAACTGCGCAAACTATACAGGACTGGGACAGGACTTTTACAGAATTGCCGTAAAAGGTCATCCGGAAAATGTACAACTGATTGAGGCATTGCTGGATATAAAGAAGAAAGGGGAAGAAAAACGTTATGGAAAACATTGAATATGTTCTTCCGGGAGAGATTGAAAAACGAAGTTTTGCCATCATAGGGGAAGAACTAAAGGAGCGTGGTATCGTGCTTCCGCCGGAACAGGAGCCGGTGACAAAGCGCGTGATCCATACAAGTGCGGATTTTGATTATGCAAAGACGATGACGTATTCACCCCATGCCGTGCAGATTGCCAAAGAACTGATTGCAGGTGGCGCTGACATTGTCACGGATACCAATATGGCGCTTGCAGGCATCAACAAAAAACGGTTAGCGGAATTCGGAGGAACGGTGCATTGTTTTATGGCAGATGAGGATGTGGCGCGGGAGGCAAAGACGCGGCAGGTGACACGTGCGACGGTCAGCATGGAACATGCAGCAAATATTGACAAACCTGTAATTTTTGCCGTGGGAAATGCGCCGACGGCATTGATTTCACTCTATGAACTGATGCAGAAAAGTGATTGGCGTCCTGCATTTATTATTGGAGTTCCGGTGGGATTTGTAAATGTAGAGGCGGCAAAAGAACTGATTTTAAAAACAGATGTGCCGCATATTGTCAACCGCGGTAGAAAAGGCGGCAGCAATGTAGCGGCAGCAATCGTAAACGCACTGTTATATCAGATCCGGCCGGTATAAAGGAAAGAAGGAGGCGTATCTGGTGTGAGGTACGGATTTACAACCGGCAGCTGTGCTGCCGCTGCTGCAAAGGCTGCGGCATATATGCTTCTGACGGGAAAAATAAAAAACTGTATAATGATTGAGACCCCAAAAGGAATTCCATACACCGCGGAAGTGACGGATATCGTGCGCGGGGAATCTCAGGTTTCCTGCGCTGTGGTCAAGGATGGCGGCGATGATCCGGATGTGACCAGCGGAAGTAAAATCTGTGCCACGGTCACCGCGGACAACGGCGGGGATGGAGAAAAAGAACTTCTGCAGATTGACGGAGGAAAAGGTGTGGGCCGTGTGACAAGACCCGGACTGGATCAGCCCGTAGGCAATGCCGCAATCAATCATGTGCCGCGGGAAATGATCACCCGGGAAGTGCAGGAAGTGTGCCGGCTCTGTGATTTTCACGGAACGCTGCATATTCTGATTTCCGTGCCGGATGGGGAAGTACTTGCAGAGCGCACGTTTAATCCAAGACTGGGGATTGTCGGGGGAATCTCAATACTGGGGACGACAGGAATTGTGGAACCGATGAGCAGTCAGGCACTTAAGGAGACCATTCGTGTGGAACTCCGCCAGCAGCGTGCAGAAGGGCAGACCATTGCGGCAGTTTCACCGGGAAATTATGGACTGGATTTCATGCAGCAGACCTATGGATATGATCTTGACCGCAGTGTGAAATGCAGTAATTTTATCGGTGAGACGATCGATATGGCGGCGGAACTGGGATTTTGTGCAATGCTTCTGACCGGACATATTGGAAAACTGATTAAGGTGGCGGGAGGCATTATGAACACCCATTCCCATGAGGGAGATTGTCGGATGGAACTTTTAGCGGCAGCCGGCATCCGTGAAAATGTATCTTTAGAATGTTTAAAGAAGATTTTAGATTGCGTCACAACCGAGGAGGCACTTGCGTTTATTGATGCCGAAGGTAAAAAAGAAGATGTTATGGAAGATATCATGAAAAAAATTGATTTCTATCTGAAAAAACGTGCGGCCGGTCGGTTACAGATCGAGTGTATTGTCTATTCCAATACCTACGGGCTGCTTGGGATGACTGCAAAAGCAGAAGAATTACTCAGGAGGTTGCTATGATTTATTTTGTCGGAGCAGGAAGCGGAGCACCGGATCTGATTACTGTGCGGGGAATGCGTCTGCTGCAGAAAGCAGATGTCATCATCTATGCCGGTTCGCTGGTCAATCCACAGCTTCTCGATTATGCAAAAGAGGGTTGTGAGATTCATAACAGCGCCAAAATGACACTTGAAGAGGTTATTTCGGTGATGGAACAGGCAGAAAAAAATAATTTAATCACGATTCGACTTCATACGGGAGAACCCAGTATATACGGAGCGGTGCGGGAACAGATGGATATTCTCGATCAGAAGGGGATTGCGTATGAGAGTTGTCCGGGTGTGAGTGCCTGTTTTGGAGCAGCGGCATCGCTGAATCTGGAATATACCCTTCCGGATGTGTCACAGTCACTGATCATCACCCGGATGGCCGGAAGGACGGCGGTACCGGAAAAGGAGAGTATTGAGAGTTTTGCCGCACACCATGCTTCCATGGCAATTTATCTGAGTACCGGAATGCTGGAGGAATTATCACGGCGCCTTGTAAATGGCGGATATGAGCCGGATACACCTGCGGCACTGGTGTATAAGGCAACCTGGTCGGATGAGGAAGCATATATCTGTACTGTGCAGGAGCTGGCGGCGGTGGCAAAGAAACATAATATTACAAAAACCGCTCTGGTGCTGGTCGGAGATGTAATATCAAATCAGCATTATACGCGCTCCAGACTCTACGCGCCGGATTTTACAACTGAATTCCGCAAGGCAAAAACACCAAAAAACGCAGAAGACGATAGATCAATGCGTGACACGGGTGTGGGGAAGGAGTTACCGGAATGATCCTGTATATGACCTGGTTTTCGGAACGTGGAAGAGAGCTTGCGGCACGAATCGCGGAACTTTCACTTTCTGTTTCGTATGGATTTTGGCAGAGCCGTTACGGTGGTCACCCTGCAGTTTCAAAGATACAGATAAGAGAAAGAGGAAACCGGTCACTTCCGGATTTTCTGGAAGAGGCTTTTGCACAGCAGTTTCCCGTGATTTTCATTGGAGCGCTCGGGATTGCCGTCCGAACCGTGGCACCTTTGATCCGCCACAAAACCGTGGACAGTCCGGTACTGGTGCTGGATGAGGCCGGACAGTTTGTGATTCCGGTGCTGTCCGGACATCTGGGCGGTGCCAATGAACTGGCGCAGCAGATTGCAGAAGCATTACATTCCACAGCGGTTGTGACGACTGCAACGGACGTGAATGGGCTTTTTGCCGTTGATGTGTTTGCAAGAAAAAATGGCCTGCGGGTGTGTAACCCCGAAGCGATCCGGCATGTGTCTGGAAAACTGTTACAGGGCGAAACCATTGTGATGGCGGTAGATCCGGCATGCATGTCCCCGGAGGAGATGGCAGAATTACAGCCGCCAAAGGAAGTAAAGCTGATTTCGTGGAACGAAGCACAGGCGGAACATGCTGTGGATGTGTGGATTACAAAAAAAGAGCCACAGGAAGACCGTAAAACGCTTGTTTTAGCTCCGAAAACAGCCGTACTTGGCATGGGATGCAGAAAAAATAAAAGTTATAACGAGATAAAACAAATGATAAAAACATTGGTGGATAGCAGAAAAATAGACCTGGATGATATCTATGCCCTGGCATCGGTTGATGTGAAGGAAAAAGAACCCGGTCTGCAGGAACTGGCACAGCATTTGCGGGTACCGTTTGTCGTTTTTTCTGCCGGAGAACTGAAAAAAGTGTCAGGTGATTTCACCGCATCCGCGTTTGTATCCCGAACCGTGGGAGTGGATAACGTATGTGAGCGTGCTGCGGTCGCTGCAGCAGACGGAGGTAGTTTGCTGATACATAAGCAGGCTATGGATGGCGTGACAATTGCCGTGGCAAAACGGGAGAAAATCGTATTGCAGTTTGTGTGAAACAGGCGTTTGCGTGAAATGAAAGGAAGGAGAAAGAAATGAAACACCGGATTTATGTGGTCGGTATGGGACCGGGACAGGAAAATATGATGACGCAGGAAGCCATGCAGGTGTTAGAAGCCAGTGATGTGATCATCGGTTATACCGTATATCTGAAATTGCTTGGGGAACGGTTCGGGGGCAAAGAATTATTGTCTACACCGATGAGGCAGGAGCGGGAACGCTGCCAGATGTGTTTCGAGAAGGCAAGAGAAGGCAAAAAAGTGGCATTAATCTGCAGCGGAGATGCCGGAATTTACGGGATGGCATCCCTGATGCTAGAAATCGGAAAATTATATGATGATTGTATCATTGAAGTAATTCCCGGAATAACAGCAGCAAGCAGCGGTGCGGCAGTGCTTGGGGCTCCTCTCAACCATGATTTTTGCGTGATCAGCCTGAGTGATCTTCTCACCCCGTGGGAGAGGATTAAAAAGCGGCTGATTGCAGCGGCAGAGGGAGATTTTGCAATGGCAATTTATAATCCGTCGAGCCATAAACGGGCAGACTATCTGGAGCGTGCCTGCAGAATTCTGATGGAACACGGGGTGGAACCGGAGCGTGCCTGTGGGTATGTGGAAAATATCGGACGCGATGATACGAAAGCCGTAACACTTCCCATGGAGGAACTGGTGCATACACCGGTGAACATGTTTACCACGGTATTTATCGGGAATTCCCAGACAAAAATTATTGATGGAAAGCTTGTGACACCGAGAGGATACCATATATAGCAGCAGAAAACGGGGAAGAGGAATAAGATGGCAGAGAAAGTGTTAATTTATGCGGGAACAACGGAAGGTCGTCTTCTCGCACAGGAACTTTCACGGGCACATATTGCCTGTGATGTGCATGTAGCAACCGAATACGGTCAGATGGTCATGCCGGAACTTGTCGGGGTGAAGGTCTGTGTAGGAAGACTGGACGTAGAGGAAATGCGCGCCCTGCTGAAAAAAAACGGACAGAACAACTATGCGGCAGTCGTGGATGCTACGCATCCGTTTGCCACAGAAGTGTCTGCCAACATCCGGGAGAGTACAAAAGGAAGTGGAATTCCATATCTGCGGCTCCAGCGGCGAATGGACGATGGAATCTGTAGCATATCGGAAAACGAAGGCATGAAAGAGCGCGCTGGAACCGTGCATGTGTTTGCCGATTATGAAAGCTGTGTCCAGGCACTTACGGACACATCCGGAAACATTCTTCTGACAACCGGAAGCAAAGAGCTGGCGGTATTTGCACCCCTGAAGGAGCGTTTGTTTGTGCGTGTGCTTCCCGGATTGGAGAGTATCGGTCTCTGTGAAAAGGCGGGTATCCGCGGAAAGCAGATTCTTGCGATGCAGGGCCCGTTTTCGGAGGAAATGAATCTGGCAATGATCCATCAGTTTTCGATCCGCTATCTGGTTACAAAAGCCAGCGGTGCGCACAGCGGATTTCAGGAAAAACTTGCGGCAGCGCAGAAAGCAGGGATTACGGCATGTGTGATCGGGAAACAGGAACAGGAACAGGGAATGTCTTATGCACAGGTAACCGAAACACTTTCCCGTCTGCTTGGACATACGATTTCCGGTCGTCCGGAGGTGGAAATTTCCCTGATTGGCATCGGTATGAGTGCAGCGACACTGACACAGGAAGCAAAAAGAGCGCTGGAAGCGTCTGATGTGGTTTTTGGGGCAGAACGGATGCTCGAAGTGGTGGAAAACAGTAAGGAAACCTATCCTTTTTATCTCGCAAAAGATATTTTACCGGTTTTAAGACAAAAGGAATCCCAAATGGATGGCCAGAAACTGAAAGTCTCCATATTATTTTCTGGAGATACTGGATTTTACAGTGGAACAGAAAAAATAAAAACAGAATTAAATCTGTCTCTTATACACATCTCCGAGCCCACGAGACACTGAGCGATCTC
>ENA-OYXO01000742-OYXO01000742.1-human-gut-metagenome-genome-assembly--contig:-NODE-742-length-9383-cov-7.060785_pt1 | contig 9383 bp, 7 predicted proteins | sample MGYA00244219_ERZ653425 | MGnify/ENA primary metagenome ERZ653425 (study PRJEB26926, sample SAMN06164965) | human gut metagenome | biome: ENVO:00009003; feature: ENVO:2100002; material: ENVO:00002003... | reverse complement strand
CAAAAAAGCGCTTAGACCAGCAGTTTGCTTTTATCCGGGAAATTGACAGGGAAAAATTTATTGGGAGACAAACCTATTTATCGGATGGCAGGCGAAAGGAAAATGATGCGGAGCATGCCTGGCATATGGCGATCATGACCATGTTGCTCAGCGAGTATGCGAATGAACCGATTGATGTGCTTCATACAATCGGCATGCTTTTAATCCATGATCTGGTGGAGATTGATGCCGGAGATACTTATGCTTATGATGAGGAGGGAAAGAAGACACAGGCTGACCGGGAGAAAAAAGCGGCCGACCGGATTTATGGTCTTCTTCCGGAAGAACAGGGAAAGATGCTGTATGATCTGTGGCTTGAATTTGAGGCACAGAAGACGCCAGAAGCAAAGTTCGCGCGTGTGATGGATAATCTACAGCCTATGATGTTAAACGCCGCTACAGACGGCAAAGCGTGGGTAGAACACGGGGTGCATCTGGCACAGATTATGAAACGTAACGAGCATACAGCAGAATATTCTGAAACTTTAATGGAATATGCAAGGGAAATGTTTATACAGCCGAATCTTGACAACGGGCATATCATCGAGGATGAAAAGAAATAGTTCAGGGCTGTAATGCAGAACAAAAGCGTGTGAAAACCAGAAAATTTTCACACGCTTTTCGTCTGCGTTTTTTTATGAGATTGTCATGAAATAATTACGCATTTTTTGCATCGTTGTACTTCTTTACATAATTCTTGATACGATCGTATGGATTCAACAGATCGCTGATAGAAGAATCATGATTTAAAGTATCAATGATATATGCAATATATTTACTCATATCGCAGCTGATATAGTACTCACGGGAGAGAAGCTCCGGAGTCTGATAAATCAGGTTTGTGGTTACTACACGGTAAATCAGGCCTTCTTCGTATGCTTTATCGAAAGAAGCAAGTCCGTTTGTGAATAATCCGAACGTAGAAACAACGAAAATACGGTTTGCTTTACGCTTCTTTAATTCACGTGCAGTGTCAATCATGCTTTCGCCGGAGGAAATCATATCATCAATGATCAGTACATCTTTGCCTTCGACGTTGGAGCCTAAGAATTCATGGGCAACGATCGGGTTACGTCCGTCTACGACACGGCTGAAGTCACGTCTCTTGTAAAACATACCCATATCAATGCCAAGTACGTTTGCAAGGTAAATTGCACGGTTGGTGGCACCTTCGTCCGGGCTGATGATCATCAGATGCTCGGCATCAATGGTCAGATCCTTTACGTTCTTTAAGATACCTTTGATGAACTGATAGGAAGGCATTACATTCTCAAAGCCATTCAGAGGAATCGCATTCATAACACGAGGATCGTGAGCATCAAATGTGATGATGTTGTCGATTCCCATATTGTAAAGCTCCTGCAGTGCTAATGGGCAGTCAAGAGATTCGCGGGCAGTTCTTCTGTGCTGACGGCTTTCGTACAGGAATGGAAGAATGACAGTGATACGGCGGGCTTTTCCGCCGACTGCAGCAATGACACGCTTTAAATCCGCAAAGTGATCATCTGGAGACATATGATTGGTATGTCCGCAGAGTGAATAGGTCATGCTGTAGTTCGTAACATCTACCATGATATAGAGGTCATAGCCCCGGACAGACTGATTGATAACACATTTCGCTTCTCCGGAACCAAATCGTGGAATATGAGGCTCGATGATGTAGCTCTCTTTGTGATATTCCTTGAAAGCAATATCGTTGTGATGCTCGTGTTCGCGATGCTCTCTCCAGGTGGACAGATAGCTGTCTACTTTTTTTCCTAATTCCATACAGCTTGCAGTCGGAATCAGTCCGAGAGTACCGGTTGGCATGGTTTCCAAAATTCTTTCGTCGTTTGGCATGATTTTCCTCCAGGTTTAAATTAATTGATAAACATATATGCATATAATAGACCCATAACTATGGGGTATTATCTGGAAATGATACGTGTGCGTTTCTGTTTGCGGATATCTTCTTCTGTGAACAGATTGATAAAAGTATAGGAATCTAAAATACGTGAAAATGTTCGTTCAGAATAGGACTCCTTGATCCGTTCCACACTCAGGTTGGTAGAAATAATGGTGGATTTTTGCCGGATCAGCCGTTCATTCACACACAAAAACAGCTGGGAAGAGGTAAAAGAGTTAATCAGTTCTGTTCCCAGGTCGTCGATGACTAACAAATCGCAGTCGAAAATATTCTGGTGTGTGGCAATTGCATCGGAATCTTTTTCAAACACACCTTTGCTTAATATATCAAATAATTGGAATGCTGTAAAGTAAATTACGGAGTAACCTACATCTAAAAGCTCTTTTGCAATGCAATTAGATAAAAAAGTCTTTCCGACACCGGTATTACCGTAGAAAAATATGTTTTTAGGTTTGTTTTCAAAATTGTCTATAAATTCATGACAGTTCGTCACTGCAAGCTTTGCTGTGGCAAGAGCAGACAGCCCTGTCGCAGGATTTTTCTGCTCATCTGAGTAATAATCGAATGAGAGCGTGGAAAAATTCTCTCTTGATAAAATCTCCCTGATATTGGACTGCGAATAAACGGTATTGATAATAGCCTGTTTGAAACAATGACATTTCTGACCATCTATATATCCGGTATCATGGCAATCTGGACAGGTGTAAATAGGCTCAAAATAATCAAGCGGATATCCGAGTGTGGATAGCAGTGCAGCACGCTCCTCCTTATAGTCCTCGATTGCAAGGCGTAAAGCGGCAAGAGCATTATCATCACCGTCCATAAGCCTGTACGCCTGCCTGACAGATGCAGATGCAATCTCTGAGTCAATCTCCCTGAGGCGGGGCGCCTTGCGATAGGCTTCCTCAATACGTTTGTCATGTATGTATTTGTTCTGAAGCTGGCGTTTATCGTAGCCTCGCATTATCTCATCATATTGAGCATTGGTAAGTGCCATATATCCTCCTTGGGATGTGTAAATCTAACTTGAAAAATCATACCGTAGAATTCAGAAACAGCTTCTCCAGCTTGTCGTAATCATTGTTTCGCTGATTGAAGTTGTTAAATTTATTCTTGGAACTTGAATTATTGCTTTTGGGTTTTGAGGAACCGTTTGCAGCATTTGTACTCTGTGATGAGCCGGTAGCAGAGGCTTTATTGGCCTTGGCAAAGTTGGCATCAAGCACTTCAACATCCTTTAATGTATGTACATCCTTTTTCCTCCAGTTCGCGAGTATCGAGTCTGTGTACTCGAAGCTTGGCTTCTGGATAGCTGAAATAGTTTTACTACAGGCGGCTTTTACAAGCTCTATATCGAAACCGTATTCGCCGACCCATTTGTTGATGAGTGACACCTCAGAGTCAACCAGATTGCGGCCTGTGATGCCTAGAGCCTTCATTACAGAATAGTAAATCTGTGAGTGAGCGGCTGCATCGTCCTTTGCCTGGTCTACGGTCTTTATGCCGGCATCGGCCCAGCCGAGAGCGACCTTGTTCATGTAACGAAGGCTTGAATGTCCTTTGGTAATGCAGTACTCCACGAGATACTCCACCAGGTCGGTAGAAAAATGGAGCACGTCCAGCCAGTAGAGCACCATATTGGTGTCTGTGGATGAAAGCGTATGCTTCAAATATGTCTCTATAATAAAGAAAAGCTCTGAAATGTCAGGATTCTTTCTAAACTCCTTAATCTCATCAAGTGTGTATTCCTTCTGTGAAGAAGCAGGCTTGTCAGTAGTCTGGCTCTTAAGCTTTTCCACAACAGAATCCTGCATCCGAATATTCGCGGTAGAAATATTCTGTGCAGCATTATTAACCACGCTGTTTTGCAAATTATTCTGCGTAGCATTATTAACAACACCGTTTTGCAAATTATTCTGCGCGGCATTATCAGCCACAGCGCTTTGTATATTACTCTGAGCAGCCTGCATACCGGATACAGAAAGACTGCAGAGGTTGATTCCAATAATCTGACCATCAGCGCCGGTTTGCACCTGCAAAATGCCCTCAGAGGCCCAGTAATTGAGGGCACGTATGATGTCGGCTTCAGTATTGCTGAAATGATCGGCAATCTCTGAAATAGTTGCTATGCCTGCCCCGGAGCCTGTCGCACGGAGTAGATAAAGGTATACCTTGACAAACTCACCGTTTGCCTTTGGCATGTATTGATCTATAAAAATATCTGACACAGTAGTGAATGATGTTGCTATGTCACTGCTAATGTTTATCGCTGTCATATAAAAAACTCTCTTTCGCTTAACCTGTGAGCAATTATAGCACAATATTTTAACCGTGTGAAGATGGTAAAAGTGCTACAAGCCTTGTAAACTCGGGCTTTCCGAGTCCACAAAAAAATGTGGATAACGTGGATAACTGTGTAAAATAATTGAAAAATCAATGTATCACAGGGTATATAAGCTGTTGAAAATTATTTAAAAAATCCACACACAAAATGAGAGTTGTTAACATTTTGTATGTGGATAACGTGGATAACTTATTTCTTAAGCAGGTCTTCGCCGATTTCTACTACATTTCCGGCACCCATTGTTATCAACAGGTCACCGTTTACACAATTTTCTGATAAAAATTTCTCGATTTCCTCAAATGATGGGAAATAGTGCGCATTCACACCTTTTTCGAGCAATAAATCCAGGATATCCTTAGATGAGATACCATATGTGTTCTGCTCACGCGCAGCATAGATATCAGCAAGCACCACAACATCTGCCATTGAAAGAACATCGGCAAAATCATTTAAGAATGCCTTGGTTCTGGAATAGGTGTGTGGCTGGAAACAAAGGACAAGCCTGTCATGTGGATATTTTTGTGCAGCTGTCAGTGTTGCGCGGATCTCGGTTGGATGGTGAGCGTAGTCATCAATGATTGTGACGCCGTTTACCTTGCCCTTGTACTGGAAACGTCTGTCAGCACCGCCAAATTTGTCAAGGCCTGTGAGGATAGACTCCTCATTAAGACCGAGTGTGGTGGATAAAGCTATGGCTGCGAGCGCATTGCTTACATTGTGAGCGCCCGGAACAGAGAGTTTTACGTCGAAAAGTGGACTACCCTGTCTCATAGCTGTAAAAGATGCACAAGCTTTATCGTCATAGGTTATATTTTCCGGATAGAAATCATATTTTGAATCAAAGCCATAGGTGATAATCTTCTGAGGAAGCCCTGCGACAATCTCCTCATAGCGGTCAATCTCACCATTGATGATGGTAGCGCCGCCTGCGAGAGTGTTTGATGCATACTCGTGGAAGGAATGTCTGATGTCGTTGATATCCTTGAAGAAATCCAGATGCTCAGCCTCAATATTTAAAATAATACTGTAGCGTGGCCTGAAATTCAAAAAGCTGTTTGTGTACTCACACGCCTCGGAGATAAAATACTCTGAATCGCCCACACGCAGATTGCCGTGGATAGATGACAAAATACCACCTACGGAAATGGTAGGATCTGTCTGGGCGGCGAGAAGAATCTCACTGATCATGGATGTGGTGGTAGTCTTGCCGTGTGTGCCGGCTACAGCGATAGAATAATCGTAATTGTCCATAATCTGTCCGAGAAGCTCGGCTCTGGTAAGCATTGGAATACCGGCTGCTTTTGCTGCGGCAAACTCAGGATTGCTTTCGTGGATAGCAGCAGTGTAAACTACCAGGTCGATACCGGATGTGATATTGTCTGCGCTCTGGCCATATATGACTTTTATGCCCTTGGCAGCAAGAGTCTTTGTGAGGTCTGATTCCTTTGAATCGGAGCCGGAAATGGTAAAGCCTTCCTCATGCAGAATCTCTGCGAGACCGCTCATGCTGATACCGCCGATGCCTATGAAATGGATGTGTATTGGTTTGCTGAAATCTATTTTATACATTAATTTTACCTGCCTGATTTATTATAATTTATATTTTAACTATTAAGAAACACTGAGAACAAAAAGCCGATGCGTCATGATTGCATGTAAGCAACAGATTTTCTTGTTCTGAATAGTTACTTTATATTAATTATACAACTAAATATAGTATTTGCAAAGGAAAAATAAGGTGAAAGCAGGCATGACTTTCAAATGATAAGAACCATAGCAGGTTAAACAGATATACGATAAATGGCACTTGTGCAAAATGTCGAAAAAAAAGAAAAATATTATTTGATTTTGTGAAAAATGTTGAAGTGGTAATGCGGCTGTGGTATAATTTTTTTATAAAAATAATTCATCCGGACCATATGAATTTTATGGGGTTAAAGTATATGGCAGTAACTGCAATTTATGCAGCAGCAACTATAATTTATATGGAAACAATTGTGATTTATTATGGAAGCATTACAGATACGGTTATTACAGAAACAAGTGGTGGGGACCGGATGGGCACAACAAAAATTAGGACAGACGAGGAGTGATAACGTGATTAAGAAAGAAATGATAGCCATGCTTTTAGCAGGTGGTCAAGGCAGCAGACTTGGTGTTCTGACAGCGAACGTAGCAAAACCGGCAGTTTCGTTTGGTGGAAAGTACAGAATCATAGATTTTCCGCTTAGCAACTGCATCAATTCAGGAATTGATACAGTGGGTGTACTTACACAGTATCAGCCACTCAGACTTAACCGCCACATCGGAATAGGTATTCCGTGGGACCTCGACAGGAATAATGGAGGAGTGGCAATACTGCCTCCTTATGAGAAGAGCGGCAACAGCGAGTGGTACACAGGTACAGCCAATGCAATCTACCAGAATATGAGGTATATAGACAGTTACAACCCGGACTATGTGTTGATACTGTCAGGAGACCATATTTACAAGATGGACTATGAGGTGATGCTTGATTTCCACAAGGAAAACAATGCAGATGTGACCATAGCAACCATGCCGGTGCCTATCGAGGAGGCAAGCCGATTTGGTATCGTCATAGCCGATGATGATAAGCGCATCAATGCATTTGAGGAAAAGCCGGTTCATCCGCGCAGTAATCTCGCATCAATGGGCATTTACATATTCTCATGGCCGGTGCTAAAGGAAGCATTACTTGCACTAAAGGATCAGGAAAACTGTGATTTTGGCAAGCATGTCATACCATACTGCTTTGAAAACGACAGACGTATGTTTGCATACGAGTTCAACGGATACTGGAAGGACGTAGGTACACTGGGCTCATACTGGGAGGCCAATATGGAGCTTGTGGACCTCATTCCGGAGTTCAATCTGTACGAGGAGTATTGGAAGATTTACACAAAGAATGATGCAATCGAGCCACTTTATATAGCCAAAGGAGGCCATGTGGAGCGAAGCATCATGGGTGAGGGCTGTGAATGCTACGGTCATGTGGAGCATTCTGTCATAGGTGCCAACGTCAAGATTGGAAGAGGCGCAGTAATACGTGATTCCATCATCATGTGTGACACGGAGATAGGCTCCAATGTCACGATAGACAAGTCCATCATTGCCGAAAATTGCAAGGTGGGCGACAATGTGACACTTGGCTTCGGACAGGAGAAGCCGAACGTATTAAATGAGAGCATATACTCATTTGGGCTGGTCACTATAGGAGAAGATTCTGTGATACCGGACGGGGTAAAGATAGGCAAAAATACAGCAATCTCCGGTGTTACATACGAAGAGGACTACAAAGACGGTGTGCTTGAGGGCGGAGAAGTTATTATCAAGGCAGGTGACGGAAAATGAAGGCAATAGGAATAATTTTGGCCGGCGGCAACAATAATAGGATGAAGGAACTGACAGCAAAACGAGCAGTACCGGCCCTGCCGGTAGCAGGCAGCTTCAGAAGCATAGATTTTGCGCTCAGCAGCATGTCAAACTCACATATACAGACTGTCGCAGTACTGACCCAGTACAATGCACGCTCACTGAATGAGCATTTAAGCTCATCAAAATGGTGGAATTTTGGCAGAAAGCAGGGGGGCTTATTCCTCTTTACACCTACAGTCACAGCGGACAACAGTGACTGGTATAGGGGCACGGCAGATGCGATGTATCAGAACATTGATTTTCTCAAGAGACGCCATGAGCCATATGTCATCATCAGCAGCGGTGACTGTGTATACAAGCTGGATTTCAACAGAGTGCTTGATTTTCACATCGAGAAAAAATCAGACATTACAGTGGTATGCAAGGACATGATGTACAACGACGATGTCAGCCGTTTTGGTGTGGTACGCATGGATGATGAGTCAAGAATCACAGAGTTTGATGAAAAGCCAATCGAGGCCTCATCCAATACCATTTCCACAGGTATCTATGTCATCAGGAGACGACAGCTCATAGAGCTTTTGGAGGCGGCAGCTGAGGAAAACAGATTCGATTTCGTAAATGATATCCTCGTGCGCTACAAAAATGTAAAGAAAATATATGGCTACAAGATAAATTCATACTGGAACAATATCGCCGATATTGATGCATACTTCAAGACCAATATGGATTTCTTAAGACCTGACGTCAGAAGCTATTTCTTCAGGGAGGAGCCGACCATCTGCTCAAAGGTGGACGACCTGCCACCGGCCAAGTTTAATCCGGGCTCAGACATTTCAAACAGCCTCGTATCAAGTGGCTGTATCATAAACGGCAGTGTGGAGGATTCGGTGCTTTTCAAGCAGGTATTTGTGGGCAAAAACACCACAGTGAAGAACTGCGTGATACTCAATGACGTCTACATAGGCGACAATGTGCACCTCGAAAATTGCATCGTAGAGAGCCGTGGAACCATCAATCCAAACACCTGCTATTGTGGTGAGGATGGAGTCATGATAGTAAAAGAAAAAAATGTAAGATATGTAATTTAAAAACAGACCAGGGGGACAAAAATATGCAGATTACAGACATCAGAATTCGTAAGGTAGAAAAAGAGGGCAAGATGAAGGCGGTTGTGTCAATCACAATCGATGATGAATTCGTGGTACATGACATCAAGGTAATCGAAGGAGAAAAGGGACTTTTCATCGCCATGCCAAGCCGTAAGGCAAACGATGGCGAGTACAGGGATATAGCCCATCCGATTAACTCTGCCACACGCGAGAATATCCAGAATATGATTCTTAAAAAGTATAAGACAGAGATTGAGAATGCATAAAACAGTCAAATGCTGTAGCAAATGTAAATAATAATTTTGGTATGTGTATATCAGACGAAATCGCGCAAGTGCATCGGAGGAGATTGGCTTGCGCGGTTTTTATGTAATAAGGGTTTGATTAGAGAATAAAAAGTAAGCATATATTCATTTTAGACCCTCGTCTTTTACCCTTGACTTTTAGAGAGAAATTTGATGACAAACTGTCCTCTCTGTGTTACAATCAACTCAAAGCATTATATTTCTGTAAATACGACACCACAGCATATTTTATCGGTGCGTATCACTTTGAAGAGGGCAGACCACTTCGCATTTTTCGACAA
>ENA-OYXO01000738-OYXO01000738.1-human-gut-metagenome-genome-assembly--contig:-NODE-738-length-9398-cov-3.732420_pt1 | contig 9398 bp, 6 predicted proteins | sample MGYA00244219_ERZ653425 | MGnify/ENA primary metagenome ERZ653425 (study PRJEB26926, sample SAMN06164965) | human gut metagenome | biome: ENVO:00009003; feature: ENVO:2100002; material: ENVO:00002003... | reverse complement strand
AGCGTCAGATGTGTATAAGAGACAGCACCTGGAACATCTGGCCTGCGCCTTCACAGTCGGAAGCCGTGATAATCGGAGTATGAAAATAGAAGAATCCTCTGTCATGGAAGAACTTGTGAATGGCAATCGCCATATTATGACGAATACGGAACACAGCCCCGAACGTATTGGTACGGGGACGCAGATGGGCTATCTCACGGAGGAACTCCATGGAATGACCTTTCTTCTGCAACGGATACGTGTTATCGCAAGTTCCCAGCACTTCGATTTCGCGGGCCTGCACTTCGGCCTTCTGACCGGAACCGACAGATTCCGTCAGCACACCGTTTACGCTCAAACAAGCACCGGTAGTAATCTCTTTCAGCATCTCCTCATCGAAGTTACCCAAGTCTACTACAATCTGCACATTATTTATTGTAGAACCGTCATTCAGCGCGATAAAGTTTACTTGCTTACTACCTCTGCGGGTACGAACCCAGCCCTTCACGTTGACCATAGCGCCAAAATCTTCACGCTTCAGCAGGTCAACAATCTTTGTTCTACTAATCTTTTCCATAAAACAGTTATTATACCTTATTATATATATTACTCAAAAGAACCCATGCGCAGGAAGTTCACCTCTTGTTCCGTGAGGTAACGCCATTCGCCGCGGCGCAGGCCTTTCTTGGTTAAACCGGCAAAATACACACGGTCCAGTTTCATCACCTTGTATCCCAGCGATTCGAAGATACGACGCACGATACGGTTCTTGCCGGAGTGGATTTCAATACCGACATCATCTTTCTTGAAGTCATCCGTATAGCTGATGGCATCTGCATGGATTTCCCCATCATCCAGTTGAATGCCGGCTGCAATCTGCTCCATATCGGCTTTTGTCAGGTTCTTGTCCAAATGCACATGATATATCTTCTTCTTCAGATACTTGGGATGCGTCAGCTTGGAAGCCAGGTCACCATCGTTTGTCAGCAGCAATACACCTGTAGTATTGCGGTCCAGACGACCTACCGGATAAATACGTTCGTCGCATGCGCCCTTCACCAAATCCATCACCGTGCGACGTGCCTGGGGATCATCCGAAGTAGTCACTGTATCTTTCGGCTTGTTCAGCAGGACGTAAATCTTACGTTCGATGCTGACCGTCTGGTCGTGGAACTTCACTTCATCGCCACGCTTAATCTTGGTTCCCAATTCCGTTACCACCTCTCCGTTTACAGAAACGACTCCAGCAGTGATGAATTCATCAGCCTCGCGACGGGAGCAAACACCGGCATTGGCCAGGAATTTGTTCAGGCGGATAGGCTCGTTCGGGTCCACAAACTGCTCCTTATATTCTATCTGTTTCTTCTTGCTGTACTTAGCATTGGGGTCATAATCGGCCGAACGACGGACTGGACGGCTATAGCTGTCTCTGTTGCCGTATCCGCCAGGTCTTCCACCACCCGAATTGAAGCGTGGACGATAAGGACGGTCACCACCCTCATTATTGTAGCGAGGACGCTGCGGACGGTCGCCATCTTCGCTGTTGTAGCGCGGACGATAGGGACGGTCCGTATTATAAGAACGGTCGCTGTTGTAGGAGCGGTCGCCGTTATAAGGACGTTGCGGACGGTCACCACCCTCATTGCCATAACGCGGGCGCTGCGGACGGTCACTATTATAAGGGCGTTGCGGACGGTCGCCACCTTCGCTGTTATAGCGCGGACGGTAAGGACGGTCACCCGAATTGTTTCCATAAGGGCGTTGCGGACGGTCGCCGCCTTCGCTGTTATAGCGCGGACGATAGGGACGGTCGCCATTATCGTTATTGTAACGAGGACGCTGCGGACGGTCACCATTGTCCGCACCAGGATTAAAGCGCGGGCGATAAGGGCGGTCACTGTTATAAGGACGCTGCGGGCGGTCCCCGTTTTCACTGTTAAATCTGGGGCGATAAGGACGGTCGCCATTATCACGGTTGTAAGACGGACGGCTGTAGCCACCTTCCTTGTTAAATTGGTTACCATCGCGGCCGGCACCTGAGTTCTCCTCTGCGGAAGAAGCATCACGCCAAGTTTCGTTTTCTGTACTCATTGTTTTTTATTCGAATAAAATTAAACCTTGGCCTCACGGCCATTCATTGTCTCTATTATACCTTGAATTTTATATGTTTCTATAACAATTGCCGGAGTAAAAAGTTGAAATTCCTCCGGTACACTTCTGTGGTTGCTTAAATTCCCGTATAAGTATGGGGGGTAATCACCCGCAATTCTTTCTTTATCTCTTCACTTACATTCAGTCCCTCTATAAATTCCTTGATAGACGCTTCCGTAATGGCCTGATTGGTACGGGTCAACGCTTTCAACGCTTCATAGGGATGCGGATAGGCCTCGCGGCGCAGAATGGTCTGGATAGCCTCGGCCACCACGCTCCAGCAATTGTCCAGGTCACGGTAGATGGCCGGTTCGTTCAACAGCAACTTACGCAAACCCTTCAAAGAACTTTGTATGGCAATAATGATATGCCCGAACGGCATACCCACATTGCGGAGCACGGTAGAGTCCGTCAAGTCACGCTGCAAACGGGAAACCGGCAGTTTTACCGCCAAGTGCTCAAGAATAGCATTCGCCATGCCCAGGTTTCCTTCCGCATTTTCAAAGTCAATCGGGTTCACCTTGTGCGGCATCGCGCTGGAGCCCACCTCACCGGCTTTAATCTTCTGCTTGAAGTATTCCATAGAGATATATTGCCAGAAGTCACGGTTCATATCAATCATCACCGTATTGATGCGCTTCATGGCATCAAAGATGGCAGACAGATTATCGTAATTGGATATCTGGGTAGTATACTCCTCGCGTTCCAAGCCAAGCTTTTCGGAAACGAACTTATTGCCGAATGCCTTCCAGTCATATTCCGGATAAGCCACATGATGGGCATTGTAATTACCCGTAGCGCCACCGAACTTTGCTGTCACCGGACAAGCCTTCAGCGTTGCCAACTGGCGTTCCAGACGGTAGACAAACACCATTACCTCCTTGCCCAAACGGGTAGGCGAAGCCGGTTGTCCGTGTGTCTTGGCAAGCATGGGGATAGCGGCCCACTCTTCCGCATAAGCACGGAGCTGCGCTATCAGTTCCTCTATTTGAGGATAGTACACCTGCTCCAACGCCTCCTTTACAGACAAAGGAACAGACGTATTGTTGATATCTTGTGAAGTCAGGCCAAAATGGATGAACTCCTTATAGTCGTCCATACCACCCAACTTGTCAAACTCTTCTTTTAAGAAATACTCCACAGCCTTCACATCATGGTTCGTCACGCTCTCAATGTCCTTAATGCGTTGCGCGTCGGCTTCGGAGAAGTTACGGTAAATGTTTCTCAAGGTTTCGAAAACGCCCTTATCCACCCCTTTCAGTTGCGGCAAAGGCAGCTCACACAGCGTGATAAAGTATTCTATTTCAACTTGTACACGGTATTTAATCAGTGCAAATTCTGAAAAATAGGCAGCCAAAACATCCGTTTTGCCTCTGTATCGACCGTCAATCGGAGAGATTGCGGTAAGTAAATCAAGTTTCATACGTCGTATTTATGATGATAATTATCGGACTGCAAAATTACTGCTTTTTTCTGAGTAACAAGACATAAAGGATAAAGATTTTAAGAAAAGGAAGTTAACGGATAAAAAAATGGCCTTACAATCACTTGCAAGACCACCTTCGAATGAAAATTTCCAGTGGGCGTTGACGGATTCGAACCGCCGACCCTCTGCTTGTAAGGCAGATGCTCTGAACCAGCTGAGCTAAACGCCCGTACACTTCCGTTTCAAAAGCGATGCAAAGGTACAGCTTATTTTGACATTACCAAAACTTTTGCATAATATTTTTCGATATTTTTTTAGTCATTTAGCGACACGCTCTGTTTCTCAAGCATTTAGTACGTTCACTTTTTTGCCTCATTTTTCCGGATGACCTTTGCCGGATTACCAACGGCTATGCTATCGGATGGAATATCTTTCGTCACCACACTACCCGCACCGATGATACAACGGTCGCCGACGGTGACGCCTGGACACAGAATGGCACCGCCGCCAATCCAGCAATCCTCTCCTATCGTCACCGGATAGGCATATTCCTTTTCCGTACGACGCTCGATATAATCCATCGGATGATGGGGAGTGTATATCTGTACGCATGGACCGACCAACGTATGGGCACCAATCGTGATATATCCCCCGTCCAGGAAAGTGCAATTGGCATTGACAAAGACATGCTCACCCAGCCGGATCCCATCCCCGTGGTCGCAATGGAAGGGCGGGCAGATGATGGAAGTAGCGGGAATACCTGGCACCAGTTCCTCCAGCAAACTCCGGTAATCCTCATCGTAAGTACTCATCACACGCATTTTTGCCAGCAAGCGCTTGGCATGCTCGAACTTCACCTGTATCTCCGGAACGGACATATCCGCCAACTGGGAGCTACGCATTTTTTCCACTTCATTCATATTATTTCTTCTTTTGATTCATACAGAGACTCAGCCCCGAACAAAAATACGGAAATAAACGCAGTATACCAAAAGAGCGGAAAACCTTTCGGCTTTCCGCTCCTGCAATCGTTTATAGAGCAAACAATTTATTTGTACTCCTGCCAGCTCTTAATCTGGATATCTTCCAGCTTCATTTCGCAGAATGCCTCGATAAAGGCACTTGCCAGGCGGGCATTGGTAATCAACGGAATGTTGTGGTCGATAGCACCGCGACGAATCTTGTAGCCATTGGTCAGCTCGCGTTTCGTATGGTTCTTCGGAATGTTGACAATCAGGTCGAAGGCATGGTCGGCAATCATCGTCATCACGTTGTTTTCCGCATCCGGGCGTTCATCCGGCCAGTAAACGGCTTCCGTCGTCACGCCATGGGCGTTGAGGAAAGCGGCTGTACCTGCCGTAGCATAAATCTTATAGCCTTTGGCAAAGAGCATGCGGCTGGCATCCAGCAAATCCACCTTGGACTTCATGGCTCCGGAGGAGAACATCACGCCCTTCTCGGGACGGGGGATTCTGAATCCGGTAGCAATCATGGCATTCAGCAATGCTTCGGAGAAGTCGTCGCCAATACAGCCTACCTCGCCCGTAGACGACATGTCCACACCCAATACCGGGTCTGCCTTGTGCAGACGGGAGAAGGAGAACTGGCTTGCCTTCACACCGATACGGTCGATGTCGAATGCCGACTTGTCCGGTTGTGTATAGGGAGCGTCCAGCATGATACGGGTAGCAGTCTCGATGAAGTTACGCTTCAGCACCTTGGATACGAACGGGAAGCTGCGCGATGCACGGAGGTTACACTCGATAACCTTCACCTCGTTGTTGCGTGCCAGGAACTGGATATTGAAAGGACCGGAAATATTGAGTTCCTTCGCAATCTGGCGGCTGATTTTCTTGATGCGGCGTGCCGTTGCAAAGTAAATCTTCTGTGCCGGGAATACCAGCGTAGCGTCACCGGAGTGTACACCGGCAAACTCTACGTGCTCGGAGATGGCGTATTCCACCACTTCACCGTTTTGGGCAACAGCGTCGAACTCGATTTCCTTGGTGTTCTGCAAGAACTGGGATACCACCACCGGATATTCCTTAGATACCTCAGCAGCCATCTTCAAGAAGTTTTCCAGTTCTTCTTCATCGTAGCATACATTCATCGCAGCACCGGAGAGTACGTAAGACGGACGCACCAGTACCGGATAGCCCACCTTCTCTACAAAGCCTTTCACATCTTCCAGGCTAGTGAGTTCCTGCCAAGCCGGTTGGTCGATGCCCAGCTGGTCGAGCATGGCAGAGAACTTGTTACGGTTTTCGGCACGGTCGATGGAGATGGGGGAAGTACCCAACACGGGAACTGACTGGCGGTGAAGCTTCATTGCCAGGTTGTTCGGTATCTGTCCACCCACGGACACGATGACACCGCGCGGCTGCTCCAGGTCGATAACGTCGAGCACACGCTCGAAGGAGAGCTCGTCGAAGTAGAGACGGTCGCACATGTCGTAGTCCGTAGAAACGGTTTCGGGGTTATAGTTAATCATGATGGACTTGTAGCCCAGCTTGCGGGCAGTCTGGATGGCATTCACCGAGCACCAGTCGAACTCTACAGACGAACCGATGCGGTAAGCGCCCGAACCAAGCACAACCACTGATTTTTCATTCTTATAATAGTTCACATCATAACCTTGAACGGCATACGTCATGTAGAGGTAGTTCGTCAGTTCCGGATGTTCGGAAGCCACCGTATTGATGCGCTTCACGGCGGGCAGGATGCCCAGCTCCTTACGACGGGCGCGTACGGTAAGGTTTTCCTTCTCCATATTGCCTTGCGGATTCAGCACGAAGCGGGCAATCTGGAAGTCGGAGAAGCCAAGCACTTTGGCTTCGCGCAGCACGTCGGCGGGGATGTCTTCCACCTTATTATATTGGGAAAGTTTCTGCTTGTAGTCTACGATGTTCTTCAGCTTGCCCAAGAACCAGGGGTCAATCTTGGTCAGCTCAAAGATGCGGTCGATGGCATATCCCTTTTCCAGAGCCTCGGCAATGGCAAAGACGCGCAGGTCGGTGGGATGTGACAGTTCGTAATCCAAGTCATCGAACTCCACTCCCTCATTGCCCACGAATCCGTGCATTCCCTGACCAATCATACGCAAGCCCTTCTGGATAATTTCTTCAAAGGAACGTCCGATAGACATGATTTCGCCTACCGACTTCATGCTGGAGCCAATTTCGCGGCTGACACCTACGAACTTCGTCAAGTCCCAACGCGGAATCTTGCAAATCAGGTAATCAAGTTGCGGAGCAGCATATGCAGAATTGGGAGTTCCCATCTCGCCGATTTGGTCGAGCGTATAGCCCAACGCAATCTTGGCAGCCACGAATGCCAGCGGATAACCGGTAGCCTTGGAAGCCAATGCGGAAGAACGGGACAGACGGGCGTTCACCTCGATGACACGATAGTCGTTTGTCTCGGCGTTGAACGCATACTGGATGTTACATTCACCTACGATGCCGAGGTGACGGATACATTTCGTAGACAGTTCCTGCAACAGTTTCAGTTCTTTGTCGTCCAATGAGCAGGTCGGAGCTACTACGATAGATTCACCGGTGTGGATACCCAGCGGGTCGAAGTTTTCCATGCTGGCTACAGTGAAGCAGTGGTCGTTCGCGTCGCGGATCACTTCGAACTCGATTTCTTTCCAGCCTTTCAGAGATTCTTCTACCAGGATCTGCTTGGAGAAGGCGAAAGAGCTTTCGGCCAGTTTCAGGAATTCTTCTTCGTTAGCGCAGATACCGCTACCCAGACCTCCCAACGCGTAAGCCGAACGTACCATCACCGGATAACCGATCTTGCGGGCAGCAGCGATGGCATCCTCCATGCTTTCTACCGCCTGACTTACCGGAGTCTTCATATTGATTTCATCCAGTTTCTTCACGAACAGGTCACGGTCTTCCGTGTACATGATAGCTTCTACCGATGTACCGAGTACTTTCACTCCATATTTATCAAGAATACCTTGTGTGTACAGTTCGGCGCCGCAGTTCAATGCAGTCTGTCCGCCAAATGCCAGCAGGATGCCGTCGGGACGTTCTTTCTTGATAATCTCTTCTACGAAATAAGTAGTTACGGGAAGGAAATACACTTTATCGGCAATTCCTTCAGAAGTCTGAATGGTTGCGATGTTCGGGTTTACCAATACTGAGCTGATACCTTCTTCTTTCAAAGCTTTCAGTGCTTGTGAGCCTGAGTAGTCAAATTCTCCGGCTTGTCCGATTTTGAGTGCTCCAGAACCCAAAACGAGAACTTTCTTGATTTCCTTTTCCATTTCTTTTGTTGTTATAGTAAGTTGTTATTTCTAAGTTTTGCCAATAAAAAAAATGCGTTACCCTCGTAAAAGGATTAACGCATTACCAAAGAACTAAAATATCGTTTTTGGAGAAAAAAGAAGAAGGTTGTTGATTCCGGGTGGAAAACATCCGAATGTAGATAATACTTACTTCTTATTTCTTGTTGATTCATTGTCGATTTCAAAATTTGTGCAAAGTAACGACATATTTCTAAAACTACAAAGAATTTGAAGAAGAATATTCTCTTTTATTTGCTTTGTTACTGTGAAAACAGGCACCGTCCCCCTGCCATCTGATACCAAAAGCCAGCAATAGTAAGCATTAGTAACGAAGTAGCTCCATTTTGACGCATCTTTCATTTTTTATCCTTATCTTTGTCGCTAAATCTATTATAATAAGGTAACAACAATGGGAAAAGAAAAAATCATACTCACCGGTGACCGCCCTACCGGGAGACTTCATATCGGACACTATGTAGGTTCATTGAAGCGCAGAGTTGACCTGCAGGATGCAGGTGATTATAGTAAGATGTTTATCTTTATTGCCGATTCACAAGCGTTGACGGACAATATAGATAATCCGGAGAAGGTACGTCAAAATGTAATTGAGGTTGCTCTTGACTATCTGGCATGTGGAATAGACCCGTCCAAGGCTACCATCTTCATCCAGTCACAGATTCCGGAACTTTGCGAACTCAGTTTCTACTATATGGACCTCGTAAGCGTATCCCGCTTACAACGTAATCCGACTGTGAAATCAGAAATACAGATGCGTAACTTTGAGGCAAGCATCCCTGTAGGGTTCTTCACTTATCCTATCAGTCAGGCTGCGGACATTACTGCCTTCCGGGCAACCACCGTCCCCGTCGGTGAAGACCAGGAACCGATGCTCGAACAGGCTCGTGAAATCGTCCGCCGTTTCAACTATATCTATGGCGAAACGCTGGTAGAACCGGAAATCCTGTTGCCGGACAACGCTGCCTGCCTGCGTCTGCCGGGAACGGACGGCAAAGCCAAGATGAGTAAATCACTCGGCAACTGTATCTACCTGTCGGAAGAACCGGAAGAGATACAGAAGAAAATCATGAGTATGTATACCGATCCGGGACACCTCCGTGTTCAGGACCCGGGCAAGATTGAAGGTAATACCGTATTTACATACCTGGATGCTTTCTGCCGTCCGGAACACTTCGAACGCTATCTGCCGGATTATCCGAATCTGGATGAACTGAAAGCGCATTATCAACGCGGTGGACTGGGTGATGTGAAGGTAAAACGCTTCCTGAACGCTATCATGCAGGAAACACTGGAACCGATCCGCAATCGTCGTAAAGAGTTCAGCAAGGATATTCCTGCCGTTTACGAGATGCTACAAAAAGGATGCGAAGTAGCCAGAGCTGCTGCTGCCGAGACTTTGGCAGATGTGAAAAAAGCAATGAAGATTAATTATTTCGATGACAAGGAGTTAATCGAGGAACAGGTAAAACGTTTCTCACAGGAATAAGGAAGTTTGCATAAAAACTGTCTCTTATACACATCTCCGAG
>ENA-OYXO01000736-OYXO01000736.1-human-gut-metagenome-genome-assembly--contig:-NODE-736-length-9407-cov-4.212147_pt1 | contig 9407 bp, 9 predicted proteins | sample MGYA00244219_ERZ653425 | MGnify/ENA primary metagenome ERZ653425 (study PRJEB26926, sample SAMN06164965) | human gut metagenome | biome: ENVO:00009003; feature: ENVO:2100002; material: ENVO:00002003... | reverse complement strand
CCAAATGGGAAAAGAAAGACCCGGAAAACGGGCGGTATATGTGGGACTTCTCCGTGATAAAGGACATCCTGATGAATCCCGTTTATACCGGGGCGATAGCTTCCCAAAAGAAGGACTACCGCTTCAAAATTGGAACCATTGGCGAGAAGAAGCCGCAGGACTGGATTGTGGTGGAGGAACGGCACAAACCGTTGATTGACAGCAAAAGTTTTGCCATCGTGCAGGACAAGCTGAAATCCCGCCAGCGCCCCCGACAGGACGGGGAAACCAGCCTGTTTGCCGGGCTTATCAAGTGCGGCGAGTGCGGCAAGTCGCTGACCATCCGCACCACCCACGCCAAGCACCCGCAGCAGATTTACGCCTGTAAGACCTATGGGGCGTTCGGCAAGAACCACTGTTCCCAGCACCGGGTGGAGTACGACACCCTTTACCACCTTGTCCTGAACAAAATCCGGGAGTGCGCCAAGGCTGCCCTGACCGATGGGGAAGCCATTGCCGGGAAACTGACCAACACCTGTGAAGCCGAGCAGAAAGGCCAGCGGGAAGCGTTGGAGCGTTCCCTGACAAAAGACGAGGAACGGATTGATGTTCTGGAAAAGATGGTGATGCGGCTCTATGAGGACATGGTTGCCGGACGGATCAGCGAAGCCAACTTCAATCTCATGCTGGACAAGACGCAGAAGGAACAGGTCGAGTTGAAAGAACGGGTTGCACAGGGGCGCAAGAAGCTGGCTGATGAAATGCGGCTGGCAATGGACGCCAAACAATGGGTGGACGCCATTCAGGAATATGCCGACATCACGGAGCTGGACGCAGCCACCCTAAACCGCCTGATTAAAGAAATCGTTGTCCATGAACACATCGACAGCGATAAGACACGACACATTTCTATCGAAATTCACTTCAATCTCAAACCCATCCCGGAGGTGGAACAGGTCAAGGGCTGACCTGTCCCCTCCGGGGCGGTTCTAAAACAATTCCATATATTTTTTGACACGCCGCCGCCCGCCATCGAGCAAGGTTTTACTCCTAATTAGGGATAAAACAGCTGATGGCAGGCGGCGGGGTGGCGCTGATTGGCACCACCCTTGTTCCGCTGCTGTCCGGTCTGTTCGGATGATCAAAGCACCATCTTTCACCCGCTTCCGGAGGATAACGGAAGCGGGTTCTTCAGGAGGGATGTCCTTTGAATTTCATCTGGGATAAAATCACGGAATGGCTGAAAGGGCTGCTGGTCAGCGGCATCATCAGCAACCTGTCTGGTCTGTTTGATGCCATCAACACCCGCGTGGGCGAGGCGGCGGCGGTCGTCGGCACAACGCCGCAGGCATGGCACGGCGGCATCTTCCAGATGATTCGCAGCCTGTCGGAAAACGTCGTTGTGCCGATTGCAGGCATTATTCTGACCTTCATCATGTGCTTAGAACTGATTCAGATGCTTATTGACCGAAACAGCCTGCATGACTTTGACACCTTCCTTTTCTTCAAGTGGATTTTCAAGACCTTCGCCGCAGTGCTGATTGTCACCAACACATGGAATATCGTGATGGCGGTTTTCGATGTTGCGCAGAACGTCGTCAGTCAGGCATCGGGCATCATCATCGGCGATACCGCGCTGGATGCTGCCGCGCTGCTTGGAGACATGGAGCAGGCGCTGATGGCAATGGAAATCGGCCCGCTGTTCGGGCTGTGGTTTCAGTCCTCGCTGATGGGCATCTTGGCGTGGGTGCTGAGCATCTGCATCTTCATCGTCATATACGGGCGCATGATTGAGATTTATATGGTCACATCCATTGCGCCGATTCCGATGGCGACGATGGTAAATCGGGAATGGGGGCAGATGGGCAGCAACTATCTGCGGTCGCTCTTTGCGCTGGGCTTTCAGGCCTTCCTCATCATGGTCTGCGTCGCGATTTATGCGGTACTCGTGCAGGGTATCAGCGTCGACAGCGACATCGGCACCGCCTTGTGGACGTGCATCGGCTACACGGTGCTGCTGTGCTTCACGCTCTTCAAAACCAGCAGCGTCGCGAAGTCCGTGTTCAATGCCCGCTGACCGCTCATCCCAAAACAGTAGCAGAGGTTTCTGGGAACAGCTTATCCACATGGCATCCACAAGCAATCCACAAGAAATCCACAGACACTGCAAAGACTGTGGAAAACAGCGGCGCAGGAAGCAAAACCTATGCGCCGCAGGAAGGAGCAATAGGCAATGGCATATGTCTCGATTCCTAAGGACTTGTCGCGCGTCAAGTCCAAGTTTCTTTTCAACCTGACGAAGCGTCAGGTCGTCTGTTTCGGGCTGGGGGCGCTGACAGGCGTTCCCGCCTTCTTTCTGGCGAAGGATGCGCTGGGTGTCAGCCCTTCGGTGCTGCTCATGATGCTGCTCATGCTGCCGTTTTTTCTGCTGGCGATGTTTGAACGGCATGGGCAGCCGCTGGAAGTGCTGATTCGGCATTTCATTCAGGCGCGATTCGTGCGTCCGCGCATCCGCGTCTGGCAGAACGACAATTTCTATCAAACGATTGAGCGGAGTATCCGCAATCAGCAGGAGGTGCAGAAGATTCTTCGTGGCAAACAAAGAAAAAATCAAGCTGACAAGGGCTGAGAAACGGCAGCTGCAGGCACTCATGCGCAGCCGTCAGCAGCGGAAGAAACCGCCGCATTCCGTGCAGGAGACGATTCCGTATGAGCGCATGTGGCCGGATGGCATCTGCCGCGTCAGCCCAAGTTACTACACTAAGACTGTGCAGTTCTGGGACATCAACTATCAGCTGGCGCAGAACGAAGATAAAAGCGCCATCTTCGAGGGCTGGTGCGACTTTCTGAACGCCTTTGACAGCAGCGTGCATTTGCAACTCTCGTTTCTGAACCTGACAGCGAATGCGGATGCGGTTGAGCAGCGCATTCTGCTTCCCGACAAGGCGGACGGCTTCGACGCAATCCGCCGCGAATACACGGAAATGCTGCAAAACCAGCTTGCCAAGGGCAGCAATGGTTTGAGCAAGCGAAAGTATCTGACTTTCGGCGTGGAATCGGAAAACTACCGGACGGCAAAGCCGCGTCTGGAACGCATTGAGACGGATTTGCTCAATCACTTCAAGCGCCTTGGGGCGGCAGCCGCTCCGATGGATGGCAGAGAGCGCTTGAAGCTGATGTACGATATGTTCCATCTGGATGCGCAGACACCGTTCCTGTTTGACTGGAAATGGCTTGCGCCCACCGGACTGCGCACGAAGGACTTTATCGTTCCCTCTTCCTTCAAATTCGGGGAGCGGCAGCGTTTCGGCATGGGCAGCAAAGTGAGCGCGGTCAGCTTCTTCTCCATTCTTGCGTCCGAACTCAATGACCGCTGTCTGGCGGAGTTTCTCGCAATGGATTCCTCCCTTGTGGTGAGCTTTCACTTGCAGGCGATTGACCAGACCGCAGCCATCAAGGACATTAAGCACAAGCTCACGGCGCTGGATCAAATGAAGATTGATGAGCAGAAAAAAGCCGTCCGCGCCGGATATGACATGGAAATTCTGCCGTCTGATTTGGCTGCTTACGGCGGTGAAGCAAAAAAGCTGCTGGAAGAATTGCAGAACCGCAACGAGCGCTTCTTCTTGGCGACACTGCTGGTGATGAACACGGCGGACAACCACCATCAGCTGGATTTGGACGTGAAGCAGGCGCAGAGCATTGCTTTGCAGCACAACTGTCAGCTGATTCCGCTGGACTACCAGCAGGAGGATGGCATGGTATCCTGCCTGCCGCTGGGCGAGAACCAAATCCAGATTCAGCGCGGACTCACCACTTCGGCGGCGGCGGTCTTTATGCCGTTTACGACGCAGGAACTGTGTCAAAACGGCGCAGAAGCGCTGTACTACGGCTTGAATGCGCTGTCCAACAACCTGATTATGGTGGATCGGAAGCAGCTGAAAAATCCCAACGGGCTGATTCTGGGTACACCCGGTTCAGGCAAATCCTTCTCCGCCAAGCGCGAAATGAGCAATGTCATGCTGGTCACGGACGATGATGTCATCATCTGCGACCCCGAAGGTGAATATGCACCGCTTGTTGCGCAGTTCGGCGGTCAGGTCATTCAAATTTCGCCGACCAGCAGCAATTACATCAATCCGATGGAAATCAACCTGAATTACAGCGACGATGACAACCCGCTGTCGCTGAAATCGGATTTCATTCTGTCCTTGTGTGAGCTGATTGTCGGCGGGCGGGACGGTTTGCAGCCCATTGAGAAAACGGTGATTGACCGTGCTGTCCACATTGTGTATCAGCCGTACCTGAATGACCCGCAGCCGGAAAACGTGCCGATTCTGGAAGATTTGTACAACGCGCTTCGTCAGCAGACGGAGAAGGAAGCGCAGACGCTGGCAACGGCGCTTGAAATCTATGTGACGGGCTCGCTGAATGTGTTCAACCACCGCACGAATGTGGATGTCAACAGCCGCATGGTCTGCTATGACATCAAGGAGCTGGGAAAGCAACTGAAAAAGCTCGGCATGCTGATTGTGCAGGATCAGGTCTGGGGGCGCGTGACGGCAAACCGCAGTGAAGGCAAGTCCACCCGGTATTACATGGATGAGTTTCACCTACTGCTTCGCGAGGAGCAGACCGCTGCTTATTCCGTTGAAATCTGGAAGCGATTCCGCAAGTGGGGCGGTATCCCGACGGGCATTACGCAGAACGTCAAGGATTTGCTGGCCAGTCAGGAAGTCGAGAACATTCTGGAAAACTCAGACTTCATCTGCATGTTGAATCAGGCATCCGGCGACCGGGAGATTCTGGCGAAGAAGTTAGGCATTTCGCCGTATCAGCTATCCTACGTCACGCAGAGCGGCGAGGGCGAAGGGCTGCTGTTTTACGGCAATGTGATTCTTCCATTTCAGGATCACTTCCCGAAGAATACCCTGCTGTACAAGGTGATGACCACCAAACTGTCGGACAAGGCAGTGCAGAATGAATATTAAACACAGGAGGTGCATTCCATGACATATGGTTTGATGCTGGGCAGCTGCATTTTCTGCACCGTGCTGACGCTGGCGGTGTACGCACTGCTGCGCGCGGCAGCGGAAGCAGACCGCGGGAGCGAGGAAGCGTATCAGCGGATGCAGCATAAGGAAGGGCGGCGCTGATGGAAAAGGAGCGCCATCGCGGCACATCCCGCTTGCAGTTCAGCAAGGAGGAACAGATGCAGGCAGTACGCGCCGGTCAGCCTGAAAGAAGCCATTCGCCGCTGCTTCACCAAGGTATTCATGCAGCCCATGCCCAACTCCATCATCAGGCGGCAGAAGCCAATGAAGATGAGAACAGCGCTGTGCAAGCCGCGCTGACAGCAGACGACATGCAGGAAGAAGCGTTCCGGGCGGCGGCGCACGCGGGGAAAGCCCCCAAGCGGCACAATGCCCGCTGGCAGCAGAAACGCGCCATCCGGCAGGAGTATGCAGCCGCAAAATCTTCCCGCAGTCCAGCCAATCACATTGCTCCCGCGCCGAAGGTAGCAGCAAATGCAGTTCCCAAAGCCGAAAACATCAAGAAAAGGCTGCGCCAGACGTTTGCCCGCCATCCGACGGCTTGGGCGGTGCTTGCGCTGGCGGCGCTGCTCCTTGCGGTGATGAGCAGCCTGCAATCCTGTACGCCGCTGGCGCAGTCGGTGCTGGAATCCATCGTGATTGGCACTTATCCGGCGGAGGAAGCAGACGTAAAAGCGGCGGAAAGTGCGTATGCCGACATGGAAAGGCAGCTCAAAGAGGAAATGAGCAATTACGCCCGCCATCATCCGGAATATGATGAAGTGCAAGTGGATGCAGACGAAATTTGGCACGATCCCTATGTGCTGATTGCCATCATCTCCGCCTGCTTCGATGGACAGGACTGGACGCTGGAAACCGCTATGCCGGTGCTGGACAAATACTTTAAGCTCCAGTACATCGTGACAGAATCCGTAACGAAAGAAACACGATACCGCATGGAAACCGAGCAGCGCTACAACCCGGAAACAGAACGCTTGGAGATGGTGACGGTTCACGTACCGTATGCTTATACAGTCTGTCATGTGCGGCTGGAAAACAGGAATCTGTCGCACCTGCCCGTTGTCAGCATGAGCCATCACACGATGGGCATGTACGCGCTGTACATGGCGACGCACGGCAATATGGAGGGCATTTTCCACGGCAATCCTTACGCCGCCCCGCTCAAAGACCCCATGCTGTACGACATTCCCGACGAGACGCTCGCAAGCAGCCCGACTTTCGCCGCACTCATGGCGGAGACGGAAAAATACATCGGCTATCCGTATGTCTGGGGCGGTGCATCGCCCGAAACCAGTTTTGACTGTTCGGGTTTTGTCAGCTATGTATTCACCAATTCCGGCGTATACAATACAGGCAGGCTGGGCGCAAAGGGACTGCGGAACCTGTGCCGGAATATCCCGGCGGCACAGGCAGAACCGGGCGACGTGGTGTTCTTTGAAGGCACGATGGGCGACGGCGTGGATGGCATTACGCACTGCGGCATTTATGTCGGCAATGGTATGATGATCCACTGCGGAAGTCCCATTGGTTACGCGAATTTGAACGATGTTTACTGGAAAAGTCACTTTCATTCGTTTGGGCGGATGCGGTCTGTAATTTTCGGGGAGTCCAGCGCATGGACTCCCTTTTTCCTACCCAATTTTGATCCACATTTGAAAGGAGAACAATATGCAGAGAAACATGAACCGTTCGATTCCCGCAGAAGAAGCAATGGATATTGCCAAGCAGGTGCTGCTTGCGATGCTGATGCTGATTCTGCTGTCCGTGCTGATTCCGGCGCGGGCAGAAGAATCGGTATCCCCGATGATTGTCAGTGAGACGGCGAACAGCACCGAATATCCTGCGCTGGAAGCGGATATTCCCGTCATCACCTCGGAGGGCAAAAGCAATGTGAAAATCGCCGGGGTCAAGTCGAAAAACAAGCTGGTGCGCTACACCATCCCGGAAACGCTGCTCCGGGCGGACGAAAACTTTCTGGCGCTGATGGTGGAAGCGGAAAAATACATCGGCTATCCGTATGTATACGGCGGCAGCAAGCCGTCCACCGGGTTTGACTGCTCCGGCTTCGTGTGCTGGGTATTCCGCCAGTCGGGGGTCTATGATACCGGTCGTCTGGGTGCAAAAGGGCTGTATTCGCTCTGCACGGATGTCAGCCGGGACGAGGCGCGTCCCGGTGATTTAGTATTCTTCACGAAAACGATGGGCGCAGACGTGAAGGGCATCACCCATGTGGGTATTTATGTCGGCAATAACATGATGCTTCACGCGGGCGACCCGGTTGGCTTTGCGGATTTGCAGAGCGACAAATGGGCGAAGAAAATCTATGCCTTTGGCAGACTGCCCGTTCAGCAGGGAGTACAGCCGGATGAGTGAACCCAAGAAACGCTATCCCGCAGACCGCATCAAGCTCCATGCCCTGCTGGAACGGAAGGAAAACGAGCTGTGCCGATTAACCGAAGAGGTCAATCAGCTGCGTGCGCGCGTGAAAGAAGCAGACCGCACCGCCATCAATGCCACCTGCGAGCTGTATGCGCTGACGCCGGAAATGCTCTCGGCGTTCCTCCGCACGAAATTCGGCACGCAGGACAATGCCCCTGAAATCCCCGCTGCCCCCCAATTGCTCGAAGGAGAAAATGAATGAAGCGAAAATGGAAACAATGGACAGCCTTCCTCTGCCTGCTGATGCTGCTGGCGGCGAGCCTGCATCTTGCGCGGGCGGAAAGCGCGCTGACGCAGGAAGAATGCGCTCCGTACCGCATTGTGCTGACAGCCTCCGGCGGCTGGAACCGCAGCAACAGCGCTGTCATCACGGTGAACGTGAAGGATGAGCAGAATCTCGGCTGGTACCAAATGGCGTACCGGATGAACGACGGCGACTGGACGGACTGCGAGCAGCTGTTTGACAAGAGCAAGGCGGAAATCGCGGTGCATGAGAACGGCATGTTTACCTTTCGCATCACCGACCCACACGGGCATACGTTTGAAGAAAGCACCCGCGTCGCTGTCATTGACCGAAGCGCACCGACTGTGCAGGCAAGCATCACCGGGACGACCTTGCAGGTAGAAGTGCAGGACGACCTCTCCGGCGTGGCAGGTGTGCAGGTCAACAGCATGCTTTTCACCGAGCAGCAGGCAGGGAGCATCATCCGGATTGCGCTGGATGATACGCTGGCGCGGTACGACACGCTGTCCATCCGCGCTTTCGACTATGCCGGAAACTTCTCCGAGCCTGTGCTGCTCAATAATCCCTGCTACGAAGATAACTCGCGGGTGACGGCTGCACCGACCAATTCGCCGAAACCGACAAAGCAGCCTAACGAGACAAAGCAGCCCAATTCTACGGCGGAAATCACCGTCCCGCCGACGGCAACGAAGCGTCCGAACGGTCTGGGCGGCTCGCTGATTTATGTCAACGAAGAAACTGCACCGACAGCAGCGCCGACACAAGCGCCGTCCCCGACACCAATCATCCAGTACGTTCCTATCGGGCCGGGAATGCCCTACAAGGCGGACGGCAATGCCCATACGCTGGATGTGCTGTACAGCGCTGCGACCAACAAGCAGTTCATTACCCTGCAAAGCAAGAACGGCAGCACCTTCTACCTCGTTATCGACTACGACAAGCCCATTGACGAAGCTGCGGAAATGTACGAGACATACTTCCTCAATCTGGTGGATGAGCGGGATTTGCTGGCGCTGCTGTCCGACGAAGAGAAGGAAGAACTGCCGACCCCGTCGCCCGAAATCATCTATGTAACGCCTGTCCCCACGACCGTGCCGATGCCAACTGCCGTGCCAGCTGTGCCGGACAAGGCGGGCAGCTCCGACCGAATGACGGCAGTGCTTGTGCTGGGCGCTATCCTGCTGCTGGGCGGCGCGGGTGCTTTTGCACTGGTGAAGTACCGCAGAAACAGCGCGCGGCATCGGGCAGACAACGATTTTATGCTGGATGACGACGACGAAAGTGCGGAATAAGGAGGAGCCGCATGGAATTGTATATCGCAGAAAAGCCCAGCGTGGGGCGCACCATTGCCAGCGTCGTCGGCGCAAACGAGCGAAGAGACGGCTATTGGGAGGGAAACGGCAGGCTGGTCAGCTGGTGCATCGGGCATCTGGTGGCGCTGGCGATGCCGGAAGCGTACCGCAGTGATTATCAGCGCTGGCGTTACAGCGATTTGCCCATTCTGCCCGACAAGTGGCAGTACAGCGTCGTCGCAGAGACGAAAAAGCAGTTTGAGCTTCTCCGCCGCCTGATGCATGACAGCCGCGTGACGAGCCTTGTCTGCGCGACCGATGCAGGACGCGAAGGTGAGCTGATTTTCCGGCTGGTCTATGCACTGTCTCTTATACACATCTGACGCTGCCGACGAAGCT
>ENA-OYXO01000733-OYXO01000733.1-human-gut-metagenome-genome-assembly--contig:-NODE-733-length-9429-cov-5.081609_pt1 | contig 9429 bp, 4 predicted proteins | sample MGYA00244219_ERZ653425 | MGnify/ENA primary metagenome ERZ653425 (study PRJEB26926, sample SAMN06164965) | human gut metagenome | biome: ENVO:00009003; feature: ENVO:2100002; material: ENVO:00002003... | reverse complement strand
TCGTGGGCTCGGAGATGTGTATAAGAGACAGTTCAACAACTGTCGGACGATTAATTCTTAGTAAGCAAAAATATAAAATAAAGCGGCATAAGGATTTGCTAAATGAGAAGGAGAATCTTAATACTTTGAAAACTGAGAGATTTACCGAATATAATACAGATAAATCATTAACTTTGCCTGCAGAAAACAGAAATAGTTTATGGCAAAAAAAAATGGAAACATCCTGATTGTCGATGATAACCGAGGCGTACTTACCGCCTTGCAGCTTTTGTTGAAGCCATATTTTGAAGGGATAATCACACTTCCCTCTCCCGTAACCCTGCCCAGCGTATTGCGGGAAAGGTCATGGCAAGTGGTTCTTCTTGACATGAACTTCACCTCGGGCATCAATACCGGCAACGAGGGACTATACTGGCTCCATGAAATAAAGAAGCAATGTCCCACCCTGCCCGTAGTGCTGTTTACCGCCTATGCCGACATTGACCTTGCCGTACGGGGAATCAAGGAAGGAGCCACAGACTTCGTCGTGAAACCCTGGAACAACCAGAAACTGGTGGAAACCTTACTGAATGCCGTATCAGCTTCTGAAACAAAATCTCCGGCCAACGGCCCAAATGCCAGACGTACGGCAGAAAACAACCACCCGCTTGCGGATATCCGCAACATGTATTGGGGAAACAGCTCCGCCATGCAGCAACTTCGCCTCTTGGTGGAAAAAGTGGCCTCTACCGATGCCAATATTCTTATTACGGGCGAGAACGGCACCGGTAAAGAGATGCTGGCACGCGAAATCCACTCCCTTTCACCGCGCAACCGGCAGGACATGGTAAGTGTGGATATGGGTGCAGTCACCGAAAGCCTTTTCGAAAGCGAACTGTTCGGCCATAAAAAAGGCTCGTTTACCGATGCCCATACCGACCGTGCTGGTAAATTTGAAGCCGCCCATGAAGGGACTTTGTTTCTGGACGAAATAGGCAACCTGCCCTATCACCTGCAATCCAAACTACTCACCGCCATTCAGAGCCGGAGCGTGGTGCGAGTAGGAAGCAACGAACCGATACCTGTCAACATACGTTTGATTTGCGCCACCAATTGTAATTTGGAAGAGATGGTGGCCAAAGGCAAATTCCGCGAAGATTTGCTTTACCGCATCAATACCATCCACATCGAGATTCCCCCTCTGCGGGAACGCAAAGAAGATATTATCCCTTTGGCCGAACGCTTTATAGACCGGTTCTGCAAACAATATGACAAAGGAAATATCCTTCTTTCTACCGGTGCGCAAGAAAAGTTACGGACATATCCGTGGTATGGAAACATACGCGAACTGGAACATGCCGTAGAGAAAGCGGTCATTATCAATGAAGATGGTATATTGAGTGAGGAACATTTTCATTTTCCCCGAAAAATAGCGGCTCCTGCGACAGAAACAAGTGTCTCTACACTGGAAGAGATGGAATTGCAAATGATTCAGAAAGCGATAGAGAAATGCAACGGAAACCTCTCGGCTGTAGCGGCACAGTTGGGAATTACCCGGCAGACGCTTTATAATAAGATGAAAAAATTCGGATTATGACCTATTATCTCATCTCATTCTTCACGATGGTTCAGGATGACAAAACAAATAACAATAATCTATTTTTAAACAGGAACTAAAGGAACATTCAAACGAAATAATAAATAATTAAGCTGTGAAACAATTCTTCTTCCGCCTATTTACCGTACTGGTTCTAGCCATTGCCTGCACCTTACTAATCCAGCAGCGCAACTGGTTGTGGCTATGCGTAATCGTACCTTCATTCCTCGTTTCCATAGGCTGGTTTTACCGCCTGTACACTTTTAATACCCGGAAGATAGCCTTTCTGCTCGACGCCATCGAAAACGACGACCCCGCTGTTCGTTTTTACGAACATGCCTCCCCTGGCGATTCTTCCATGGTCAATGTCATGCTGAACCGTATCGCACGTATTTTGTACAATGTAAAACAGGAAACGGCACAACGCGAGAAGTATTATGAGCTCATCATGGACTTTGTAGAAACCGGCATAGTGGTACTGAACAGCAAAGGCTCCGTTTATCAAAAGAACAAAGAGGCCATGAATCTGTTGGGGCTGGATGTTCTGACTCATGTCAAACAACTCTCCCGCATCTCGGACGAACTGATGACTGCTTTGGAAAAAGCAGTTCCGGGTGACAAGCTGCAAATTCAGTTCAATACGGAACGGGGAACGGTGCATCTTGCCTTACGGGTGTCCGGCATCCGTATCAAAGACGAGGAACTCCGCATTATTGCCTTGAGTGATATCAATCGGGAATTGGATGAACGGGAAATAGATTCATGGATACGCCTTACCCGCGTGCTGACACACGAAATTATGAACTCCCTGACCCCGGTGACTTCCCTCAGCGAAACGCTGCTGGCTCTTCCCGGAGCAGAAAATGAAGAAATGAAACAAGGGCTGGAAACGATTCACTCTACAGGTAAAGGATTGATAAATTTTGTCATGTCTTATCGCAAACTGACACGACTGCCATCACCTGAGCCATCGCTGTTCTATGTCCGTCCTTTCCTGGAACGGATGATCCGACTGGCACAGCACCAGCATCCATGCCCCAACATCACCCTTTCCATCCTCGAAGCCCGGGAAGACCTGATAGTCTTTGCCGACGAGAACCTGATAGCCCAAGTGGTTACGAATCTGCTGAAAAATGCGATTCAAGCCATAGGTAATGCTCCCGACGGAAAGATCACCTTGAAAGCTTATTGTGATCCGCAAGAAAGTATCCGTATAGAGATAGCCAACAACGGTCCCGCCATTCCTCCCGATGCAGCCGGACAAATTTTTGTACCTTTCTTCACGACCAAAGAGGAAGGAAGCGGCATCGGACTGAGCCTGAGCAAACAAATCATGAGACTGAGCGGTGGCACACTGACCCTGCTGCCTTACAAGGAAAAGGGACAGGCCACTGTTTTTGTGCTGGTTTTTAATTAAAAATAAAAATGTACTAATGTGTCAGCCAATTACCATCCGGTACACAGCGCAGCCATTAGCAAATTAGCAAATTATTTAAAATGAAACATTCTCCTGAATTATTAGTTTATAAAGCCTCTGCCGGTTCGGGAAAAACATTCACACTGGCCGTGGAATATATAAAACTGCTGATACAGAACCCACGGGCATACCGTAATATACTGGCTGTGACTTTTACCAACAAGGCCACTACCGAAATGAAAGAGCGGATTCTGAGTCAGCTATACGGAATATGGATAAAGGATAAGGATTCTGATCCCTATTTACAGAAAATCACAGAAGAACTGGAAATGCCCCAAGAAGACATAAGGACAGCCGCCGGTACGGCACTGCACTACATGATACACGATTACAGCCGCTTCCGGGTGGAAACCATTGACTCATTCTTCCAGTCGGTGATGCGCAATTTGGCACGGGAGCTGGAATTGGGTGCCAATCTGAATATCGAACTGAACAATATGGAGGTACTGAGTGATGCCGTGGACTCCATGATAGAAAAGCTGGACCGACAATCTCCCGTACTCTATTGGCTGTTGGAATACATAGAAGAAAGAATAGCCGATGACAAGAGGTGGAATGTTTCCGGTGAGATAAAGAATTTCGGACGAAATATCTTCGATGAAGGATATATAGAAAAAGGAAACGGACTACGGGAAAAATTACGGGACAAAGACTGTATCAAGAATTACCGCGAAACGCTGCAAGCCATTTTGGAAGAGGTGCAGGAACAAATGAAAGGATTTGCCGACCAATTCTTCGGAATATTGGATACAAACGGGGTGAAAGTAGAAGATTTGAAAAACGGCTCCCGAGGTATAGCCAGCTATTTTAATAAATTACAATCGGGTAAACTGGATGACAGTGTCCGCAATGTAACAGTGGAAAAATGTCTGGACTGCCCCGACGAATGGGTGAAAAAAACCTCCCCCATACGCAACGCTATCCTAGGTCTGGCAGAAAAAGAACTGATTCCTCTGCTGAATGAATCGGAAAAATACAGAAGCCGGAACAATATGCTGGCCAATTCCTGCCAACTCTCCCTGCGCCACGTAAACAATATCCGTCTGCTGGCCAATATAGACGAAGAGGTACGCGAATTGAACCATGAAAACAACCGCTTCCTGCTGTCGGATACCAACGCGTTGCTTCATAACCTGGTAAAAGAAGGAGATTCCTCGTTTGTATTCGAAAAGATAGGAACAACCATACGCAACGTAATGATCGATGAATTTCAGGATACTTCGCGTATGCAATGGGACAATTTCCGTCTGTTGCTGCTCGAAGGTTTGTCTCAGGGAGCAGACAGCTTGATTGTAGGAGACGTGAAACAATCCATCTACCGCTGGAGAAACGGTGACTGGGGCATACTGAACGGATTGAAAACAAACATCGAAGCCTTTCCCGTCAAAGTAAAGACACTGACCACCAATCGCCGGAGTGCCGCAAACATCATTCACTTCAACAACGAAGTGTTTACAGCCGCCTGCGAGGTGTTGAACAACATTTACAAGGAAGAACAAAAAAAGGAATGCAAGGAACTGAAGGAAGCCTACAACGACGTGTGTCAGGAAACATACAAAGATCCCGGAAAAGGGTATGTCAAAGTGGAATTTCTATCGGATACGGAAGACATGACCTATATGGAAAACACCCTGCACCACCTAGGAGAAGAAGTGGAGCTGCTTGTGGCGCAGGGCGTGCAACTGAAAGATATTGCCATCCTGGTGCGCAAGAACAGAAGCATTCCTTTAATAGCCGATTACTTCGACAAGAACACCTCTTACAAAATCGTATCCGATGAGGCATTCCGACTGGATGCCTCACTGGCGGTATGTATGATAATGGATGGCCTGCGCTACTTGTCACAACCCGAAAACCGGATTGCCAAGGCACAACTGGCTGCTGCCTATCAGAATGAAGTATTACATAAAGGAATAGACCTCAACACTCTATTGCTGAACGGAATAGATGATTATCTGCCATTCGATTTCATAAAAGAAGCGGAGCAACTTCGCCTCATGCCACTGTATGAGCTGATGGAAAAACTTTTCAATCTGTTCCAGATGTCCTGCATCGAACAACAGGATGCCTATCTGTGCGCCTTCTTTGATGCCGTGACGGAATATCTGCAAAGCAATTCTTCCGAATTATCCGCTTTTATCACCTACTGGGAAGAAAAACTAGGCAGCAAAACCATCCCTTCCGGCGAGGTGGAAGGAATTCGCATTCTCTCCATCCACAAGTCCAAAGGATTGGAATACCATACCGTACTGCTACCCTTCTGCGACTGGAAAATGGAGAATGAGACTTACAATCATCTGGTATGGTGTGCTCCCCGGCAAGCTCCGTTTAGCGATCTTGACATTGTTCCCATCAACTATTCCACAGCCATGCAGCAATCCATTTATCGGGAAGAGTTCCTGAATGAACGCTTGCAATTATGGGTGGATAATCTGAACCTGCTTTATGTGGCATTTACCCGTGCCAAAAAGAACTTGATTATATATGGAAAGGCGGAACAGAAAGGAACGGTATCCGAATTGTTGGGAAGTGCCTTATCCGACATGACCGGAAAGAGCTATGCCACCGGAGAAGAAATATACGAACTGGGAACGCTCTATCTCTCATCTCACGAAGAGGAAAAACAAGTGTCCGGCAACAAGCTGCTGACTGTAGCCCGACGTTTGCCTATCCATCTGGAAACGCTGGAAACCAACATCGAATTCAAACAGTCCAACCGTTCTGCCGAATTTATCCGGGGAGAAGAGGAGACGGAAGACAAATACATCCGGCAAGGACAGTTGTTGCATAATCTGTTCTCCGTAATCCGTACCCCGGACGATGTGCCTCCCGCCATAGAACGCCTGCGTTTCGAAGGAATCATAGAGTCGGCACAACAGGAGGAACAAATACGAAAACTCACCGAATGGGCTTTGAGGCATCCGCTGGTCAAAGAATGGTATTCGGGCAGCTGGGAACTATACAATGAGTGTGCCATTATTTATCGGGAAAAAGGAGTGCTGCAAACCCGCCGTCCGGACCGCGTGATGATGAAAGACGGAGAGGTGATTGTGGTGGACTTTAAATTCGGTAAAAAGCGGAAAACTTACAACAAGCAGGTGAAAGAATATATGGATTTATTATCGGATATGGGATATGAGCATATCCGTGGCTATTTATGGTATGTATTTAACAACGAACTGGAGGAAATAGAATAATGGAAAGCTTTTTGAAACTGGTAGCAGCCGATTTATATAAACATACGGAAGGAAACCTGGCACATACAGCCGTGGTTTTTCCTAACAAACGTGCCGGACTTTTCTTTAATGAGTATCTCGCCCAAGAGTCGGAGTCACCTATTTGGTCGCCCGCATACGTCAGCATCAGCGAATTGTTCCGTAGCCTTTCTCCATGGGAAGTGGGTGATCCGGTAAAACTGGTATGCGAACTTTATAAGATATTCCGACGGGAAACTCAAAGTACGGAAACACTGGATGATTTCTATTTTTGGGGAGAAATGCTGATCAGTGATTTTGACGATGCCGACAAAAATAAAGTGGATACCGACAAACTGTTTTCCAATTTACAGGATCTGCGCAACATAATGGACGACTACACCTTCATTGACGATGAGCAGGAAGAAGCTATCCGGCAGTTCTTCCAGAACTTCTCCATCGAACGGAGAACAGCGCTGAAAGAACGGTTTATCTCTTTATGGGACGTATTGGGAAACATTTACAAAGGGTTCCGTGAATCCTTAGCTTCTCAAAACATTGCCTACGAAGGAATGATGTACCGCCACGTCATAGAGCACCTGGATGTGGACAAACTTCCATACGAGAAATATGTTTTTGTAGGATTTAATGTACTGAACAAAGTAGAACATACGTTGTTCACCCAATTGAAAGATGCCGGGAAAGCTGTTTTTTATTGGGATTACGACGAATTTTATATGAAGGAAAACAGACAAGCCGTCACCCATGAAGCCGGAGAGTTTATCCGCCGGAACTTACGCGACTTTCCTTCTCCTTTGTCCGGTGAGTTATTCAAAAATCTCTCGAAACCTAAAGAGGTACACTACATCGCATCTTCTACTGAAAATGCACAAGCCCGTTACCTGCCTCAATGGATACGAAACAATCTGACTACACCGGAAAAGGAAACCGCAGTCGTATTGTGTAACGAAGCATTGCTTCAGCCGGTCCTCCATTCATTGCCGGCAGAAGTAAAACATGTCAATATCACCATGGGATTTCCGTTATCGCAAACTCCTGTATATAGTTTCCTCATCGCCTTACTGGAGTTGCATACCCACGGATTTAATTTCAAAAGCGGCCGCTACACGTTTCAATCGGTTGTTACACTGTTAAAACACCCCTATACCCGGCAACTCACCGGTCAAGCCGAATTGTTGGAAAAAGAACTGACCCGGAACAACCGTTTCTATCCGTTACCCGGCGAATTGGGTAAAGATGAATTCCTTACCCGGCTTTTCACTCCGCTTTCCGGAAACCTGAATCTGTGCATACGCCTGTCCGAAACTTTGCAGCAAGTGGCAGGCATTTACCAGGCAAACACTTCCGGTACCGAAGACACAGATGCATTCAACCAACTTTACCGGGAGTCGCTTTTCAAAGCCTATACCACCATCAACCGGTTCCGCACACTGATAGAAGAAGATGAATTAACCGTACAGAGCGAAACATTCCGGCGATTGCTGGTCAAGGTCTTGTCAGCGACCAATATTCCATTCCATGGCGAACCGGCCATTGGTATGCAGGTCATGGGGGTATTGGAAACACGCAACCTGGATTTCCGCCACTTGGTATTACTATCGGTCAATGAAGGGCAGCTTCCCAAATCGGGAGGAGACTCTTCCTTTATTCCTTACAACCTGCGCAAAGCTTTCGGAATGACTACTATAGAGCATAAGATTGCCGTATATGCATACTATTTCTATCGTCTGCTGCAACGGGCAGAAAGGATTACCTTGATGTACAATACCAGTTCGGACGGACTGAACCGCGGCGAATGGAGCCGTTTCATGCTGCAATTCCTGATTGAATGGCCTCACCCCATCACACGTCAGTTTCTGGAGGCCGGACAGTCCCCCCAAGGCACCTCGCCTATCACTGTAGAAAAGACCCCGGATGTCATGCGCCGGATGCAAAGCCTGTTTGATGTCCGTGCCAATCCCAAAGCAAAATTTTCTCCATCAGCCTTGAACTATTACCTGGATTGTCCTTTAAAATTTTATTATAGGTATGTAGCCGGCCTCTCCGCCCCCGATGAAGTGAGTGCGGAAATAGACTCTGCCACATTCGGGAGTATTTTCCATTACGCCGCCGAGCATATTTATAAAGACCTGACCACTCATGGCAAAGTCATTAATAAGGAAGCATTGGAAACGTTGCTACGCAATGAAGTGAAGCTGCAAGATTATGTGGATACAGCATTCAAGAAATTATTCTTTAATGTTCCGCAAAACGAGAAACCGGAATATAACGGCGTACAACTTATCAACTCTGCCGTTATTGCAAGATATTTAAAACAACTTTTACAAAATGATTTACGTTACGCTCCCTTCACTTTTATTGCATCGGAAATGGAAGTGGATGAACCCATCGACATACAAACACCCAAAGGAGTCATAAAATCACGTATCGGGGGAATTATTGACCGTATGGACAGCAAGGATGGCACACTCCGTATTGTGGACTACAAGACAGGCGGTGATGCAGACACCCCACCCCATGTGGAATCTCTGTTTATTCCGGACAAGAAACGTTCCAACTATGTATTCCAGACGTTCCTGTATGCCGCCATCATGTGCCGCAAGCAACCAACGATGAAGATAGCTCCGGCCCTTCTCTATATTCATCGGGCCGCTACAGAAACCTATTCTCTCGTTATACAAATGGGCGAGCCACGAAAGCCCAAAGAGGCTGTGGAAGATTTCAGTAAATATGAAAAAGAATACCGTGAACGACTTCAAGGATTATTAGAAGAGATATTTAATCCGGAAAAATCATTTACCCAAACAGAAATCATAGAAAAATGTACCTATTGTGATTTCAAGGCACTATGTAAAAGATAGACTATAGTGGTTAGTGGTTAATACCTGCGGCATGACAGCGCAGTCCACTAATCACTAACCACTGATCTGCCACACTATTCCAACGCTCTCTGTCTGCAAAAGCATCCACAGAATTTATCTTCCACATTCTCTATCGGTGCTTTGAAAATACCATAGACGGAAGACCCCGAGCCACTCATGGCGGCATACACTGCCCCCAAATCATACAATTCATCTTTTATAGCAGCAATCTCAGGGAACTTTTTGAAGACACTATCTTCAAAATCATTCTTCATACTGTTTTTCCATGTTTCCATAGGT
>ENA-OYXO01000731-OYXO01000731.1-human-gut-metagenome-genome-assembly--contig:-NODE-731-length-9447-cov-4.531516_pt1 | contig 9447 bp, 9 predicted proteins | sample MGYA00244219_ERZ653425 | MGnify/ENA primary metagenome ERZ653425 (study PRJEB26926, sample SAMN06164965) | human gut metagenome | biome: ENVO:00009003; feature: ENVO:2100002; material: ENVO:00002003... | reverse complement strand
TATTCGGACTGGTGGTTTACTGGGGGCTGATCCGCAGCCTCCCATACCTTGGCATGACGCAAGGTTTTGCAAACTGGTTCACCCTCGGTGCGCAGCTGCTCTTTGCTGCCACGACCCTTCTGGCGAGCCTTGCCATCCTCCGCCTGCGCGTCCGTGACGTGACCCGCCACTCGATTGTCGAAAACATCCGGGAGTTGTGATTTTGATGAAAAGAATAGCTTTGCTGTGCATGACAGCCTTGTTCCTTATACCCATTTTCGCTTTCGCAGAGGGCAGCATCACTTTGAATGAAACCGCTGTTTTCGGAGATATGTCTTGCTCTTGGGCGCAGGGATATGAACCACGCATTTCGGGCAGCACTCTGATTGTGCTTGCGCCCTTGAATGTTGACGGCATTTCCGGTTCAGTGAAGGTTGAACTGTTTGCCGATGACGCAGCGATTTCACCACTGAAGACACAGGGGGTATACACAACTGTCTATCGAAGCGAAGGCGGTGCTTACAATACCACGCTGAAAGCCAATCTGGTCAAAGGTCGCGTGAACGGCGACTACCCCTGCACACTGGTCTTTACGGCAAAAGATAACGAAGGGAAAACCGTTCGGGGCGAACACCATTTTGTGCTGCATATCCGCGATGGCCGCAAGCCTGATGAAACCATCCGCCCAGTGATCTCTGATGTGGATGCTACCTTTCATGTGGGCGAGGACAGCACTTTGACAGCCGTTCTCACCAATCCCAGTCAATATGCTGATCTGACCGGCGTGACGCTCCGTGTGACTGACGCTTCCGGCGACATTCTTCCGGCTGGTACGGATGTAATCCTCCTGCCTGATATGACAGCGGGTACTGCCCAAACAATTTCCGTTCCCCTGAAGGTGAAGACCAATGCTTCTATTTCGCTGCATACGCTGAAATTCGATTTGAGCTGGACGGCTCTGGATGCAGCAGGAACATGGTCGGAGAGCTTCACCCTGCCCGTCAATCAGGAAATCAGATTGGAGCATGGTGGCGTCCAGCTGGCCACGACGATTCTGCAAAGTGAAATGGCGACACTGACGGTTCCTGTTATGAACATGGGCCGTTCCGAACTCAGCAATGTCATGGCGACGCTGAGCCTGCCGGGGATCACCGAAAGGCAAAGCGTCCTTGTGGGAACGCTGGCTCCGGGTGAAACCAAGTCCGCCAAGCTGACCTTCATTCCCGGCACGGACGATCTGGGGCTTCATCAGGGAACCCTGACGATTACCGGCGAGGATGCGTATGGCAACACAGCTTCAATGATTGTGCAGGTTGAAACCACTGTCGAGGAACCGGTTGTGGTTGCTGCCAGTTCTGAGGGGAGCCAGGAAGTTGAAACGCAGACATTCCCGTGGTTGGTGATTGCATTGGGCGCGGGCTGCGGTGTGCTGCTGATGATCTGTATCATTCAGGGTGCTGTGCTGCGAAAGAAGATCAGGAAGCTGGAAGAGGATCGACTGTGAAGCGTCACGAAATATCTGCATACGGTTCAGACTTCACTTTTTCACTTTCCGGTTTGGTTTGTTGTGCTTTGGCAAGTTGCAACTGCGCCCTGATTGACTCCCTCTGCCTCGGCTCCTCGCCAGCCTTGATGACTGTATCAACGCAGTAACGGATGCGGTCGATCAAATCAGGATCAACGTTCTGTTCAGCGAGTGCCGCGCGAAGCTGTGCCTGTTCATCCAGCAATTGCTGCAATTCATTGGCGATGCGTTCATGATCCGCGGCTTTGATGCCATTGGCGTTCATGTAGCGCACAGCCTTTGCAAAGTCGTTCAGCTCCTGATGATGCTTCTCAGCATACTGCTTCCGCATGAAACCCATACCGCGCTTGCTCTTATCAGAGATTGGCTTGAGCCGCTGAAATGTCTCCAGATGTTTAAGTGCAGTCTGCTTCTTCCTAATCGCCTTACCCACGCCGTCAAGCTGGGTAAGGCTTTCTTGCTGTTTGCCAACAAATTCATCGAAATCCTGCAGCGTGCTGATGCCAGCTTCCTGCATGAAGAACTGTACTTGCGCAGCGAATTTCAGGTCATTGATACCGGCAGTCTGCTTTGCTGTTTTACTCCAGTCTGCACGCTCAGCCCTGCGTAGATTCTGGAACACCTGGATGTACTCCATCACTGACGGCTGGTAGGGCTCTGGCTTCATGATTTCTGCTGTCTTGCGGATGGCTTCTGCCAGCCACTTTTTCAGCGATGCCAACCGTATTTTCAACGATTGCAGCACACGGTTGAACTGCTTGATTTCCTCGTTGTACTGACCGATTTCTGTGCGGATGCCCTGCTGCTCCAGATAGGTGACTACCGGCCCCATATGGACGGTGGGAACCAGATCAACGCCTTGTCGCTCGTATGAACGGAGATCAAGCCGGACGTCTGCACCAGCACGTTCCAGATAACGATTTGTGGTGTCCGCCCATGCCGTGCGCCAGCGTTCACAGTTTCCTGAATCGTCCCAATCCGTGGTGCGCTCTTTGCGGGTTTTATAGTCACCATTGGGTAATGGTATCTTTTCACCGTTTTCATCAAGAATGTAGACCCGCCTTGCCTTGGGTAGCCACTTGCCGTGCTCGTCCATTGCACGCATGGTCAGCATCACATGGGCGTGAGGATTACCGTCTCCCTTATCGTGAATGGCATAGTCAACGATCATGCCCCGCAACACGAATTGCTCCATGCAATATTCGCGTACAAGTGACTCATACTGATCGGCGGGAAGCTCCCTCGGCAGCGCCATAATGATACCTCTCGCCAGCTGTGCGTTCCATTGCTTTTCGGATGCTTCCACAGCATTCCAGAGCGTCTGTCGGTCAGTATATTCTCGCGGCGCGTTGGGCGGCAGCAGGATGCCCTTCGCCACAATTTCTTTTTGCTTGTAACAGAAATTCTTCGTCCGCTGATCGTACTCGCAGAACAGCTTTTCAGCAGACATATAGGCAGCGCCCGCCACAGCGGATTGCCCCTTGCTGCGCTGGCGGATGGACACATCAAAGTGAGGACATGCCACGCTCGTCACCCCACTTTCCTTGGGTAGTCAGCTTGCTGGCGCAGGGGCCGTGTCCCTGTTGATTTTGTTCCGCAGAACAAAATATCAGAGCGACGAACCCTGTTCGGAGCGTGCCTCGCAGAGCGCAACCGCACGTGAAGCGTGTATAGTTGCGACCTGTAACCAGGTACAATTCAAGTTTCTGCATTGGTATTTGTGTCCTCCGCAGCCTGGGCCCTAGCCCGTACAGCCTCGTTGATCAGCGCCTTTTCCATCGTCTGAACAGCCTCGGTATTGAACGCTGTTTGCAGCAATTGGTACACCTGATCGTCAGTCAATAGCAGCGGGCGCTGCATAAAGCGTTCCAGCATGCCGCCACGGGTAAAAATGCGGCGGTTGCGGCGATTACGTTCAAGCTGTTTTGCCTCGTGCTGCTTGATTTTCTTCTGATGCTCCAGTCGAGTAATTTCCTTTTCCGTCCGCTGGATTTTCTGTTCAATGGTTTTGTTGTTCATTATCTATTCTCCAATCAAAATGGCGGCAGGGAGCGTATCCCTGCCGCGTGGTCGTATAGGTGTGAGTGGCAGTTATTCAGTGGCTGCCTGCTGCGCTTTCCGATCTGCAATTAGCTTCTGCAGCCGCTGCTGGTTGGCCGGGTAATTGAACAGGTATGCAAGGTAATTTCGCACATCCTCGTTCGTCAGGATCTCTGGCTCCTGAAGGAATTCCTCCAGCATGATCGCACGGGTTGTCAGCCGGTTCTCATAAGCTTGCTTTTCCAGCGCGCGCCGCTGTTCTTTCAGCTGCTTGCGCTTTTCCTCAGCCTTTTGCAGCTTGGCCTCGTTGTGCTCAATGCTGCGCTGAATCCTCTGTTCGGTAGTCAGTTTGGTTTCGTTGTTCATGGTCATAAGTCATCCTCTTTCAATAAGTCGCCGTCGTTACCTCCGCGGCGGGTGATGTCGTGTGCAATGCCTTACGGAATGCACGGGGAGGCGTCCGAATGATCAGCTGTGGCATTGCTGTTCCCGGACGCAAGTTCACGCTGGCCTTCTTCCGTTTCGAAGTAAGCCAGCAACCTGGGCAGCAGGCAACGAGCGATCCGCTGAATAGCATAATCGGGAATGTCCATTGCGCCGTTGTCCGTGCGGGGGTTCTCCTGCATGGGGCTCCTTTCTGTTAGCCATAAATGGAAACGATTGTGATGTTCCAAAAAACAAAACAGGCCGCATCGCTGCGACCTGTTTGCATGGAACGGATGAAGGAGTCATCTGTTAAAATATACGAGAGTTTTTCTGAAAATGAGTTTTAGGACGCGATTTGTAAATTGGTGCTTTTGCGCGCAGTGTTGCTGTTGCAAGAATGCAACGACAGTATTTCAAGGCGCATGCAACGCTAGGAAGCTGTAGATAGAAAAGAAAGGCTATGTTCTGATAGCATAATGACGATGCACTTCAGATCTTCCAAAGGTGACAAGGTCTAAACAGGATGCTGTTGGATTTTTTGGCAGTCATGCTACCTGATATAGCGGAATGTATATAGACAGTCCAGTGGTGATGTGCTATAATTCGAGTAGCGTCACCCTTCATTTTCACAGTCAGGAGAAAACTGCAATGAAGATTACCGAGATATCGATCAAGAATTTTCGCTCGTTTGATGAACGCGGAGTTTCGATTGTTGTTGGCGAGATGACTGCTTTTGTTGGAAAGAACAGTTCCGGTAAAAGCAACATTCTGCAAGCTCTTCAGTTATTCTGGGGGCAGTATGCCCTTGCAGCGGAAGACTTCTATTATGGCGAAACCGATCGCACGATAAGTGTCTCTGTAACTTTTGCCGTTGCTCCGGATGAGATTCTTCCGGTTTTACTCCCATATGTTTCTCCAGATGGGTTTCTTCAGTTGCGCCATGACTATACAGAAGTGGACCTTAAGGGGAAACTATATTCTTGTGGCAAAAATGAGTATACGGGCCAACCAGAAATGAATCCGTTTCCTGAACGTAAACTCAAACTCACCCCCGCGAAAATTGGTGTGTTCTTGGCATCAGAACAATCGGCTAATTTACATTCATATGCGCAAAGCAACGGTAAAACCCTTGATGAGAGTAGTTTTTATGATGTCTTGGGTCAATACTGGTGTGCCAACATTCAGAGTTTCTGTAACCGCTGGAACGCCACTCCCGTTGAGATAAGCGGAGCAAACCTAAAAAATCTCTATTTAGCGTTGCCGGCCTATTACTATCTCCCGGTCAGCTATACTACAGCAAAACTGACGCAGGATAAGCATTCGTATTTCCAACAAATATACCAGCAAATCCTTGGCGATATTCAGCAGCTCCGGGAGAACGCACAAGCCGAACAGCTTAGGCAACGCGTGGCTGCACTGTACCGTACTGCGGGCATACATAAACGTTGTAATGATATTAATCAGCTATTATCAGAAACGGCTGGCGCAGACTCCTCTGTCAAAATGCACATTGTAATTGGCGAACCCGATTATGAAGCTCTGTTTCGCCCGGCTCCCGCATTGCGCGTCGATGATGGCTACGATTGTGATGTTCAAGGGAAAGGACAGGGCATTCAAAGGGATGCCATCTTCAGACTGCTGAAGGTTTTCTCCCGACTCAATAAAAAACAGCAGCGGAAGTTCATTCTTGCGGTTGATGAGCCAGAAGCCTTTATGCACCCCACATATAAGCGCAGCTTATTCAAATCCTTTCTTTCTCTGTGTGAAACCGGATGCCAGGTTATGTATACAACTCATGACCCTGCATTTGTCTCTGTAAGCCGTTTTGATGATATTCATACTGTCGCAGTGGTGAGGGGAGAAAAACAACACACTACTGTGCATAGCAGTTCCTTAGCAGAACTGAAGAAAAAAGAAGCATTTCGCAGAGCATGCCGTTGTAGAGCTGATGAATCTATTCGAAAGGAACTGGAACACAAGTGTCAAGGGGAGCAAAACGAAGGTTTCTTTGCGGACAGGATCATATTAGTTGAAGGATCAACAGAAAGCTACGCTCTACCAGTATATTTTGCCCGTCTTGGATATGATCTTGACGAAAACAACACCGTCATCCTCCGCGCACAATCTAAAACACTCCTGCAATTACTCTGTGTAATATTCTCTTCCTGCAAAATCCCATGCTACTGCATTTTCGATGGGGACAAGCCGGAAGACAGTCTGTACAGCCGATATATGACAAGTCAGCCCATGAGCAGCGGTGAACGCAGCAAAATAAACGATCACTCAAAACTGAATCGAAATTTGTTAGCCTTTTTTCATGGCGTATCACAGGGGTTCCCAGATACAACCATAGACCGCTATTACACTGTATGGGAACGTGATTTTGAACATTCTGTTCAAATGCATCTACAAAACTATACGGAGCTCAGTAAGCAGATTATTAAGTCTGAGGGAGTTTCAGCAGAAAGTAAGCCTCTGATTGCTTACCACTTGGCCACACGGAGTAAGCTCTCCGATCTGCTAGCTGACATACAGACTCTGTTAATAACACTAATCAACCGTATTAAGAACGCCAGTTGTTTACCCCTTGCAGATATTCCTACACCGGCCTCTTTCGCCTTGTATCCTGAAAAAGTAGATGGTTCATTGCCTGTGTATTCTTCGGCAGCAGGACGAAACACAACTGCTGAAGATGCTGTTCCTGTCAGCTATGCAACAGGAGCCTTTCCTGCAGGAACATCTTATCTAGTTCATATTCAGGGGGATAGCATGGCTGCACAGATTCCTGATGGATGCTATGTGGCTGTCAAACATGTTGAGGAATGGCCACGTCCCGGTGTAATTGGCATATTCACTATCGGCGGCGGAGAAATGGTGTGTAAGCAATACATTGAAACGCAGTCCGGTGAAAAACTCTTGAAATCGGCAAATAGCTCATACGCACCCATTCCCTTAACTGAAGATATGGATTGTCAAGTGTACGGTGAAGTCATCATGTTGGGAAGAAAGCAGCCTGCCATTTTCTTTATGGAATAAGACAGTAGTGAGTTGCCGTATAACTATAAGCCGCCCCCCCTATAGTCGGAATATCCACATTTTACCACAAGGGACCCTTTTTATACTTCGTGAGACTTTGCGCCAACTTGGCGCGAAGTTACAACCATCATCATGCTTTCCGGAACTTCGTGCCAAGTTAGGTCTGTTGACAAACCTACCATCTGGCGCTCTAATGTGGTAAAATAGAGAAAAGCCACAAGGGGCGAAGGACATGCAGCTCAAGCTACACATGGTCACCATCGAAGACCTTGTACCAGCCGACCACTTCCTGCGCAAGCTGGCATCGGCGCTGGATCTGTCATTTGTGTACGAGGAAACCGCGCATATGTACTGCCGACGGTATGGTCGCCCGCCCATCGATCCGGTGGTGCTGGTGAAGTACCTGCTGGTCGGGTATCTGTATGGAATTCCGTCCGAGCGGCAGATCGAGGAACGTATCTCCGACAGCATCGCCCTGCGCTGGTATCTGGGAATCGATCTGGACGAGCGAGTGCCGGATCATAGTACCATCTCACAGCTGCGCCGACGGAAACCGGCGTTCCGCAAGGTGTTCCGGCGGCTGTTTGAAACAGTCGTGCAGCAGTGCATTAAACTGGGATTGGCCAGCGGCCGAATGACTGCTACCGATTCGACCCATGTGAGAGCCAATGCCCCCCGCAAATCAGAGTATCTGGTGGACATGTCCGAGGAACCCGGCGTGTACTGGGAGCGGCTGGACGCCTACGAGGAAGAAGGGCTGGAGGAGCTTGCAAGGAAGACTGGAAAGCGACGTGCCAAACGAACTGCCAAGGTCAAAAGAGACGTCCGCTGCGACAAGAAGCAAGTCAGTCACACCGATCCAGAGGCCGGCTACCTCAATCGTGTAGGCAAGCCTAAAGGGATGCATTACCTCAGTCACCAGACGCTGGACACGGATCATGGGATCATCCTGGATGTTTCCGTCACTCCGGGAGACAGCAGCGATATTGCACAGTTCCTGCCGCAGATGGAGCGTGTCAAGGAGCTACTGCCGGTACAGGCAGCGGCTGCAGATTCAGCATACAATTCAAATCTTGTTCAGCACGAACTCCGCCGGCATGGGATTACATTTTTTGCGCCACCGCAAAAAGCTGCACCAATCTCGAAAACATTGATCTCTGCTGACGCGTTCGACTACGATGCGCTCTCCGATTCTTTCACCTGCCCGACAGGAAACATACTGACCCTTCGCACGCTGGAACGCAATCATCACGGCCTTTATTGGGTGTACCGGGCGGAAGCTGCAGCTTGCCGCCGGTGCTCGCATCAGGAGCAGTGCATCCCAGCAAGTCGTCGCGCTCAGGGCCGAAAGATTGTTCGAAATTACTTTGAGGCAGCCCGGACACTGGAAAGGCAACGCCTCAACACGCCGGAATACAGAGACGCTCTACGCCTGCGGCAGATCTGGTGCGAAGGTACCTTCGCGATCCAAAAGCGAGGCCACAATCTGACACGTCTCACACGACGAGGAATAGCGGCAGCAGAAGACCACTGCCTTCTTTCCGCTGCCGCCATGAACCTCAAAAGGATGATTAAGTGTATTGGATGACGCCCGCCGGCGTCTCTTTTTTGTTGGAATGAAGGCAATCGCGGCGGCAAAGGAAACTTTTGTCAACAAGCCCAAGTTGGCACGAAGTTCCTTTGATTTTCCCCGGCGACTTATTTGCAATCCCGCAACGAAGTGCCTTATCATATATATGGAAGCGGAAATGTGTCCCAATTTGAGACACATTTTACTTCCATAACAAATTGGACTCCGTGAAGGCTCCTTTACTCTAAAAACTTTTGACCAACTCGGGCAGAAGTGACGTTCCCGGTCCGAAATTAGCCAATCGGCAAAATTGACAAGCTGGTCTGCATTCTGCAAAATAGTAGTGGGAGGTTGTGCAGCAGACGAGCTCACAGCGAACAGCAACCGTGCACCAGAAGCGAAAAATTATGAAAAGATAAGCAAATGAAAGGAGGGACATATATGACAGAGCTGACCTACATCAAACATGGCGACTACTATTACCCGAACCTGACTGTTGGCGATCAGCCTACCACACCCTTGGGCAAGTACGGGCGTATGCGCCGCAGCTATCTGAAAGAACATCGCCCTATTCTCTACACAAACCTGCTCACAAGCGGAACGCTGCATCGGCACCTTGCCGAGATCGACCAAGCCTGCAACGAGCGTATGGCAATCATCGTTTCCGATATGGCAAGGCAGGAAGATGTGACCGAAGCACTCAAAGCCGCCGACCAGATGGAATGGGTGTGCCGCATGAACAACATCCGCAGCCGTGCGGAGGAAATCGTTCTGACCGAGCTTGTATATGAATGACAAATGCCCGTTATTGGCAGCATGGCCGATAACGGGCATTATCTTTATTCTTTTGGTGCTATAAACTTATATTTAC
>ENA-OYXO01000723-OYXO01000723.1-human-gut-metagenome-genome-assembly--contig:-NODE-723-length-9489-cov-4.767861_pt1 | contig 9489 bp, 7 predicted proteins | sample MGYA00244219_ERZ653425 | MGnify/ENA primary metagenome ERZ653425 (study PRJEB26926, sample SAMN06164965) | human gut metagenome | biome: ENVO:00009003; feature: ENVO:2100002; material: ENVO:00002003... | reverse complement strand
CAGCATGGGTACTGCACATTGGCATACTGCGGTGCGTCGTATCCCTCCATCTGGATATGCGCCGGCACGCGGATATCATCCCATTTTGTGCAGTCATACTCCGGTGTCTCAAATCCCGGAATCGTGCTCTCGTAGTTCTTTGCGTAGTGGAATTTCCACAGTCCGTTCAGACTGTGACGGAAGTTTTCCACATGCTGCTCCATTTCTTCCACCGATCCATAATACCTGTGATCGGAATGCGCCGGTACCCGGTTCTCTCCATAATACGTCGGGTCCTTCACTTTTTCATACTGAAATACACCCATTTTTATTTTCCTCCTTCTGGAATTTTATTTTCTTTGATCTTTTGAAAAAAGGTGGATATTCATCCAAATATCCACCTTTTCTGTTCGATTCTTTTTCTTATTTTACAGCACCTGTGATACCTTCTGTGAAGCTCTTCTGGAAGCAGAAGAAAATGATTGCTGTCGGGATCGTACAGATGAATACGCCGAGCATCAGCACGCCATAATCTACAGTGTAGCCACCGAGCAGGTTCGCTACCAGCATCGGCATGGTAATGGAATCATTGTTCTGTAAAATAACCTTTGGCCACAGATAGTTGTTCCATGCATTCATGAAGGTGATGATCGTTGCTGCCGCATAGGTCGATTTCATCGTCGGGATAAACATCCGGAAGAAAATCTGTACCTCGCTTAATCCATCAATACGCGCAGCTTCGATGATGTCAACCGGAAATGCACGGGCATTCTGGCGGAACATCATGATCATAAACGGTGTGGATATGATCGGAAGCATAAATCCAACCGCTGTATTTAACAGCTTTGCCTTGGAAAACATCTGAAACAACGGAACCATTGTTGCAACCTGTGGTATCATCATGGCAAGAAGCAGGATGGAAAACAGGCGGTCTTTCCATTTGTCATGGTAGATCTCAAAACCATAACCGGCGATGGAGCAGACCAAGAGACACAGCACCGTCGTAAGGATCGCATACAGGAACGAATTCCCGAGGGCTCTCCACAGTGGCTGCTGGGACATTAAGTTCTTAAAGTTCTCCATAAAGTGCGTACCCGGAAGCAGGCGACCACGGGATACGTCCGTGGATGTATTCGTGGCTGCGGAAATCATCCAATACAGCGGGAATACGGAAATAAAGGACACGATCCCCAGAAAGATATACGTCGGGATCAATCTTCTCTGGATCATTGATTTGCTTTTCTGCTTAGTCACGCGTATCACCTACTTTCAAGTTGATAAATGCAAGGATCGCTACCATGATAAAGATCAAAAATGACATGGCTGCCGCATATCCAAAGTTTGGCACATTGATAAAACATGTGTTGTATACATAGTGTGACATGGTAATAGTCGTATTGGCAGGTCCACCCTTTGTCAGGTTGACGGACTCATCGAACAACTGCAACGTACCATTGATTGACATGATAAAGGTCATGATGATCGTCGGTTTTAACAGCGGTACGGTGATCCTCCAGAATGTTTTCCAGCCGTTTGCACCGTCGATCTTGGCGGCTTCGTATACGGAATACTCGATATTCTGTAAACCAGCCAGATAAAAAACCATGTTATAACCAGTCCATCTCCAAATCAAAGCAAGGATAATGACCGCTTTGGCACTTCCGGAATGACCCAGGAAATTATAGCCGGAATGTAAGATACCAAGTTTCATGAGGATACTGTTAATCAGTCCGTCTGTTGCAAACATCGAACGGAAGATCAACGAATAGGAAACCAGTGAAGTCGCACATGGGAGGAAGACACAGGTTCGGAACAATCCCCGCAATTTTAAATGTTTGTTGTTTAATAACTGTGCCAGCAGAATTGCAAGTATAAGCATGATTGGCACCTGGATAATCAGGTAGAAAAATGTGTTGCCGATGGACTGCTGGAACACCTTATCAACAAGGATTCTCTGATAATTGGAAAATCCAGTAAAGCGCATATTGGCACCCGTTCCCTTTTGCAGGGAAATGATAAATGCCCGCACCATCGGATAAAAACTCATGATCGCAATCAGAATCGATGCCGGTGCTAGAAATGTCCATCCTGCCGCTCTTTGTTTTGCAATAAGTGACATCCCTTTTTTCTTGGAATTCACAACAAATTCCCCCTTTCGCATTTCTGGTCATTTTCACATATAGCGGAGGTCGCCCCCCGCTATACAAACTTGTCATTCTTTTTTATGTACCGGATTACTCCGTCATCTTAAACTGTAAGGTATCTTGTGCTTCCTGTAATGCATCAGCCTTAGCTGTTCCATTTACGATATTGACAACTGCTGTGTTGATGCACTCTCTTGCCTCATAGTGATACGGAGTCTTTGTAAACTCCGGAATATGGGAAGAGTATTCTACGATCGTGGAGTAAATCGGCTGATCGTTGAAGAACTCGTTTGGCTCGTTGTATACATCCGATTCTCCGGCTGGTAAGTAGCAGGCAATCGCACCGGTCTGTGGAAGGATTGCATCATAGAAATCTGTACTGGAACCAAAAGTGCTCTTTAAGAAATCTTCTGCAAGATCTTTGTTCTGGCAGTTTGCGGTAACATACCAGGAAGATCCACCGTTGTTTGCATAATGAGTAGCGGAATCCACACCATCTACACTTGGCATTGTGGTGATTGCCCACTGGCCTTTCTGGTCTTCGGTAGAAGCGATCGTTGCAGTGATCCAGTTACCATTGACAACGCCTGCTGCCTCACCATTTGTGATGGTGGATACATACTCATCCCAGTTGTTTACTAATTTTACAACATCATTCTGTACGAGTTCGGTGTAGATGTCGACACACTTCTCAGCGATGTCATTTCCTACAATGTAAGCATCTCCGTTTTCATTGACAAAGTTTGCACCGCAGGACTGGATCATCATCATCATAGTGTCTCCGCCAGTTCCCTCACTGGTCAGTAAGTATTTGCCGGTCTTATCATGAACATCTTTTCCGATCTTTGCAAATTCGCTCCAGGTAATATCGGTCAGGTCGTCGATGGTGTATCCGGCTTCTTTTAAGATGTCGGTACGGTAACATGCGATAACAGCACCGTTATCAAACGGAACACCGTAGTGCTTGTCGTCTACCATAGAGTAAGACTGTTTTAATTTTCCGAAATCATCCCAGTTGATTCCCATATCCGTCAGGTCGGTAAAGGCATCCGGATAACTTTTTAAGAATTTCTGGTAGCTGTTGTCCTGCATGAGTACGATATCCGGCAGTGTGCTGTAATCACCGGCATTTGCTGCGGTTGTCAGCTTGGTCTGGCAGTCATCAGAAGAGGTCTCAACCACTTCGAGTTCAAAATCCGGATGGTCTTTCTTGTACTGCTCGGCTGCGGTCTCTATTGCCTTGATGTTAAAGTTCTGGTCCCATGCCCATACGGTCAGCTTATTACTGTCGGATGAGGAAGAAGTACCGCTTCCGCTGGAGGATGTATCCCCGCCACCGTTGCTGTCTGTTCCGCCTCCACCGCAAGCAACCAGTGACAATACCATTGCACTTGCAAGTAATGCTGTAATCATTTTCTTTTTCATATAAATTTCCTCCTTCTCCCTAAGAGTATTTGTTACTTTTGCTGATGAACGTATTATAGCATTGCTTGAATATATCTAGTTTGCATAATTGTCCGTATAATGTGCAATTTCAATCATTTTGTGTGTTTTGCACTATTTTTTCGCATATTTTCGGTTATTTCCATTCATATTGCCATTATGCGTGCCATGTGATGCAACAAATCCACCATTACAACCGCTTGCATTCCTGCAATTCTTCGTTGAAATGATGGATTCTCTGATTTTGCGCACATTTGTTGTTCATGATTTGTTTGCAACTGTTCATATTTTATTCACCACTTTATGCAAAAACCTTAGAAGGATACTGTTTTTTGAGTGCAAACAGCAGTTCCTGATTGAGATCAAGCAACAATTTTTTCTTTTCCCGGTCCTCAATGACGATCATCGTGTAGTATGGAATGTCATCCTCATAGGAGGTATAATCAAACTTCGGCAGTCGGACCCCGCCCCCGTCTTTGCGGTACTTTGCCACAGCCTCGTGGCGGTTTGGCGCGGTCACTTCCATCTCGGTCATGTCAATGATGTGTGCCGTTTTACGGTACCGCTTCCCATAGATCACATCAATTGTGAGTGTTTTCCCGTCGAGGATGTACTCGTACTCTTTCCGGCTTAACACATCAAATACAAAATACAGTGCCACCAGAAGAAAGCCCGCTAACATAAATGCCTGTGAGATCATGATCCCAAGCAGCACAAAAAATACCCCGAATACGACCATGAGCTTCCGCAGAACCCCCGTCATCTTCTTTTGTTTCCTCTTTACCTGTTGTATCAGTTTTGCCCCCTGCATCGGTTGTTACCATCCTTTCTCTGTGTGGATCTCATAATTGAGCAGCCGCTGTTCGTAATTTTCCGGACGCTTCCTCCACTCCACGGGTGTGACCCCCATCATCTGCTTGAAATTGCGGTTGAACGTGGAGTTGGTCGTAAATCCGCATTTGTGGGCGATGTCCGCCACCGGTTCCTCGGTCTTTTTTAAGTGCTCGCACGCCGTGCGGATGCGCACCGTGTTGATATATTCAAGCGGCCCCATATGCATATATTCGGTAAACACACGCCGGAAATGTGTCTCGCTCAGATGGCTGTACTTCGCCAGTTGTTCTACCCTTATTGGTTCCATGTAGTGATCGGAGATATAGTCCATGGCGCGGGAGACGATGCAGGTGATCCTGCCCTGCTCGGCATCCGCGCGCGTCTCTTTGTTCGTGTAGTTTAACCGTGTGATCTCCAAAAGAAGACAGCCCAGCAGTGCCTTTGCCTCCTCAAGATAAAATTCATCGCCTTTTCGCATGATGTTTAAGATTTCTTTAATTTTTGCCGCTTCCTTCGGATACTCTGCTTCCTCCAAAAACCACGGCTTTTCATAGAGCCGCTGCAGTGCGCGCTCTTTGCGGAGTGCATTGTCCGGGAAAATACCGTCAAGTACCACCTCCACATCGACAAACAGATATTCCCAGCGACTGATGTTGCCCGGATCGCTGTTTGTCGTGTGCGGAAAATTCGACGGGATGACGGTAAACTGCTGCCCCGAAAAACGGTAGGTGTCATCCCCCAGTACCACGTCGCCTGCCCCGTAATAACAATAGCCAAGTTCCATGTAATTGTGGAAATGAAGCCTGTCTGCCGTGCGGTCACCATAATTCTGCACCCACTTTTCTCCCAGAAGTGCAAGAATCGGACTTCCGGGCGGTAACTGGTAGTACCTAAACTCCATCTTCTTCTTTTTCTTTTCTGCCATTACCCTGCTGCCTTTCTTACAATGTCCTGCATCTGCTGCATCTTGCGCTCCATGTCTGCCACAAGCGTAAGCTGCGTGCGGGCACGGTCGAGATTCTGTCCGTCCCGGTGGATCTTGAAATAACGATCGCCCTGTAAATAATCCATAAGAAACCGCATGCCGCACTCATACGTCATGACCTTTGCCCCCATCGGAAGCAGCGCGGTCTCCTCCGGAGTCAGGCTGCCGCCGCAGCCCTCCAGAAATCCTTTGGTAAAGAGGGAAAACAGCTCCATGCTGCACGAGACTTCGGAGAGATCCCGCTCATCCTCCGCCGCAGTGCTCGCCCCGTAGCGGATCGCATCGCCAAAATCATTCATGGCAAGCCCCGGCATGACCGTATCAAGATCAATGACACAGACCCCCTTTCCGGTCTTATCGTCGAGCATGACATTGTTTAATTTCGTGTCGTTGTGCGTCACGCGGATCGGAAGCTCCCCGCGGTCAAGCCGCCCGGCAAAATAGCAGGCCGTCTCCTTCCGCTCTAAGAAAAAAGCGATCTCCTTTTGAACCTCCGCGGCCCGCCCCACAACATCCTCCCGGACGGCTTTTTCAAATGCCGCAAACCGCGCCCGCGTGTCGTGGAACCCCGGAATTGTCTCATGGAGTGTCTCTGCCGGATAATCCGCCAAAAGCCGCTGGAAGCTGCCGAATGCGACCGCGCTCTCATAAAACTGCTGCGGCGTTTCCACCTGATCAAAGCTGCTCGCCCCGGTGATAAACCGGTACGACCGCCAGTAGTCCCCGTTTGTGTCACGGTAGTACGGTTTGTTGTCCACGGTCGGGATGATATTTAACGTCTCCCTCTCCGGGTCGCCGCCCCGCGCAATAATCTTCTTTTTTAAGAACCCCGTCACACCCGCAATGTTTTCCATGAGTTGTTCCGGATGTGGAAAGGCATCGGCATTCATCCGCTGTAAGATCACATCCAGATCCCCCATATTGCCGACTGCAAACGTCAGGCGGAACGTGTCGTTGATATGTCCGCTCCCGTACACCGTATCTGCAATCAGTGTTCCCTCGTATGCAAATGCTGCAATGGCTTCCTGTTTCTGCTGTTCTGTAATCGCTCTCATATTGTTTTCCCCCTTATGTGTTGTGTCTGTTACCACTTCATGATAAGGCGCGTGCTGCCGCTCCGCTATCGGGATCTTGTTTACATTGTTATAAATCTTGCGCTATAATTACTATAACAGATTTCAGGTGCAAATGCACATGCTATTTTCAGGAGGGGATGCCTATGCCATACCAGCAGTACAACTTCAAACCACAAACCTTTGACGCGCAAAAGAAACGGCCGGATCTGCGCCTGCTTTATATCAGCCATTCCAGCTACGACAAGACCTGGCCGAGCGTGCTGCACTCCCACCCGTTTACCGAGCTGTTTTATGTCTTAAACGGAACCGGCACATTCCAGACCGAGACACAAACCTTCTGCATTGCGGCAGATGACCTGATCCTCATCAATCCCCATGTCATGCACACAGAATTCAGCAACGGCGATGCGGCTTTGGAATATGTTGTTCTCGGATTTGAGGGCATAGCGTTTGAAACCGACGGACACGCGCCCATAACCTGCCTCTGCAAAAATGTAAAGACAATCCGCCCTGCCTGTCTGTTTTATACCAGATCGCTCATACAGGAACTGCATGACCGCAAAGAAAATTATGTAGAAATGTCACAGAATCTGCTCGAAAATCTGCTCTATCTGATCCGGCGGGAGATCCGCGTCACGCCGGAGGCCGTCTCCGTCGGCAAAACCTCACAGGAATGCCGCATGATCGAGCAGTACATCAATGCGCACTACGCGGAAACAATCACGTTAGATACACTAAGTGCCTTAACATTCCACAGCAAATATTACATTGCCCACGCCTTCACCAAATACAAAGGAATCTCGCCCATCAATTATCTGATTACCAGACGCATTGAAGAGGCGAAATCCCTGTTAGAACACACCGACTTTCCGGTCGCAAAAATTGCCCAGGCGGTCGGCTTTTCTTCCCAGTCGTATTTTTCGCAGGCATTCCGTCGGGAAACCACGCTCTCCCCCGATGCCTACCGCAGACAGTTTCTTTCCTAGATCTCGTACCAGAGGATCGCATTGGCCGCAAGGTCGACCGCAAAACTGCTGCCGTCCCCCCGGTAAACGGTCGTCTGCTGCGGTTCATACGTGTTGTTGACGACACAGTATTTGCCGTTTTTTACATAAGCATGCACTTCGACATTGTAATTTGTGGAAAACCAGCGGTGAATTTTCCCCTCCGCCGAAGCCGCCCACAGAATCGCCCGGTACAGCAGGCGGCTGTTTGCAAAGCTGTACGGCAGGCCACTGATATACACACCCCTGCCCTGCCCGAACGTATTCACGGCAAGCTGTACACCTTTGTCGATCTGGCGTAGCACGGTCGCGGATTCGAGCGCGAATATGTTTTTCTTGCCCTCGCCAAAATCAATCGCATCGCCGCTGTCCTCCGTGATAAAATGCGCATGATCTTGCCAGTTATACTTGTCCACATTCAACGTGTAGCCGGTTTCTTCTTCCACGCCAAGGATGTCCGCAAGCTGGAAGAAGTGCCCCTGCCATTGGCAGGATGCCGGTTCGCCCACGCCGATGAAACCGCCACCCCGGTAGACAAACCGGCGGACTGCGGTCAGAATCGCCTCATCCTTCCAATTGTCCCCGCCGGTATAAGCGGTGTAGGCATCGCCCACATTTAAGACAACATCAAAGGAATCGAGCAGATCCGGATGATTCCTTATATCATCAAAGCTGATAAATTTCACGTCAAACGGAGCACCGCTGAGTGCCTCGATGATGCCCGCATAAGAATAATTCTGCTTGTAGTAAATGGCATGGTGGACCATATGGTTGCCCCACGCGCGCATTTTTCCCCAGCAGTTTAATATTGCCACGCGCTTGACGCAGTACGGGGTCGTTCCCTTAATATTTTCGTACAGTTCGCGGAACTCTTTGCACACGCTCTCCACATAGTCGATAAAATCCGGAAACTGTGTGGCAAGTTTTAAGTACCCACCATAGCCGATCCGATCGATCGGTTTGCGCAGAATCGCCCGGCGCGCCGTCACCCAGTTGACTTTCGCCTCGCGTGTCGGATCGCCTCCCTCGTGGAAGGTATCCGGGAAAAAGTACGGCAGGAACCGCCCCTCAGTGTATCTGACCCCCTCAATGTCACTAATGAGACGCAGCGTTGCACCGTTTCCGACGCTTCCGACCACAGCATCCAGCCCGATCGTCTGGAACTCCTCCATAAACGGCTCCATACCGATCCAGTGGTCACCGAGGAACATCATCGCCTCTTTTCCGCACGCATGTGTGATATCCACCATCTCCTTTGCAAGCTTTGCCACTTCCCTGCGCTGAAATGCCTGAAAATCCTGAAATTCTTTGGACGGCACGCGGTAAGTATTGTTCATATAGCCCTGGTCGATAATAAACTCCGGGCGGAACCGATAGCCCACTTCCTTTTCAAACTGCTCTAAGATATACGGGCTGACCGATGCGGAATAGCCATACCAATCCACATATTTTTCCCGCGCCAACTCGTCAAAGATGAGCGTAAATTGGTGAAAAAAGGTCATGTAGCGGATGACATCCACATACGGATGCTCCGCGATAAATCTGCGCAGCCGCTCCATGGAGTAGGTGTGGGTCTTTGGCTGGCGCACATCAAACGTAATCTGCTTTTCCACATCTTTCCAGCCGTTGGTCACGGCATTATACATATGCACCGGGTCCCACATAATGTATGCCAGAAAACTGACCGTGTAACTGTGGAACGCCTCCGGCTTGTGGATCGTCACGTCGCCAGTTGTCTCATCATACGACCACTGGCTGGTTGAAACAACCGCCCCCGTCGTGCGGTCGATAACTTCCCACCAACGCGTAATGTCATCACGGTTGTTGACTTTTAACATATCCGGGTACAGATGCGTCATGAGATGGATCTGTAAATCTCCGTCGACCGCCGTATAAAACGGCGTCATAATATACATCTGCTGTATCTCCTCCGGATGTGCCTTTGCCCATGTATTGTCTTTTCTTGTGGTGTAATAGGTCGAATAGACCTTGGCATCCACCTGTCTCTTATACACATCTGACGC
>ENA-OYXO01000707-OYXO01000707.1-human-gut-metagenome-genome-assembly--contig:-NODE-707-length-9629-cov-3.832358_pt1 | contig 9629 bp, 8 predicted proteins | sample MGYA00244219_ERZ653425 | MGnify/ENA primary metagenome ERZ653425 (study PRJEB26926, sample SAMN06164965) | human gut metagenome | biome: ENVO:00009003; feature: ENVO:2100002; material: ENVO:00002003... | reverse complement strand
ACAGTTATAATAGTAGTTATTTTTTATGTGTGAAATGCGTATCCCCGGAGAAGTGATTTCTGTGGGGATACACTTTTTAAATAGAGAATTAAGAATTAAACAATAAGGCTGAAAAGTAAAAACTAAAGATAGAAACTATGGAACTATTAAGAAACCTCTTTGAGGGTTATCCCAACCTTTGGGGCGGAGGAGTGGCACACTCTGTCCTAATTCTGTCCCTGGTCATCACCTTCGGTATCATGCTGGGCAAGTTGAAGGTGGCAGGCATCTCGCTGGGTGTCACCTGGATTTTGTTTGTGGGCATTGTCTTCGGACATTTCGACATGAACCTCGACGAACATCTGCTGCACTTCCTGAAGGAGTTCGGCTTGATACTGTTTGTCTATTCCATCGGTCTGCAAGTGGGACCGGGATTCTTCTCCGCTTTCAAGAAGGGCGGACTTACGCTGAACATGGTAGCAATGCTTTCCGTCTTCCTCAGCGTGGTTATCACCATTGTGTTGCACTTTGCCACCGGAATCCCCATTACTACGATGGTGGGTATCTTGTCCGGAGCCGTGACCAATACCCCCGGTCTGGGTGCTGCCCAGCAGGCAAACAGTGACCTCAACGGGGTGGATGCTCCGGAAATCGCACTCGGATATGCCGTTGCCTATCCGCTGGGTGTGGTGGGCTGCATCCTGGCGCTGCTAGCCTTGAAGATTTTCATGCGGATTAATACCCAAAAAGAAGAGGAGGATGCCGAGCACGGGCTGGGTCATCTGCAGGAGCTGACCGTGCGTCCCATATCGGTAGAGATACGCAATGAGGCAATAGACGGCAAGCGGATCAGAGATGTGAAACCATTGTTGAACCGTGCGTTTGTCATCTCCCGCATCCGGCACACCGGCAGTCAGGAAACAGAACTGGCGAATGCCGATACGGTGCTGCACATGCAGGATGAAATTCTGTTCATTGCCAACCCGAAAGATGTGGAGGCCATTGTTGCCTTCTTCGGAAGAAAAATTTCGGTGGAGTGGGAACGGGAGGACAAGAACTTGATTTCACGCCGCATCCTCATCACCAAGCCGGAACTGAACGGCAAGTCTCTGTCTCAGCTCAAGATACGTAACAACTTCGGTGCCTGCATCACCCGTATCAACCGTTCGGGCGTGGATCTGGTGGCAACTCCCCACTTGCAGTTGCAGATGGGAGACCGTGTGACGATTGTAGGCAGTGAGCTTGCCGTGAGCCATGCGGAGAAGGTATTGGGAAACTCGCTGAAGCGTCTCAACCATCCAAACTTGATTCCTATCTTCCTGGGTATTGCCCTGGGATGTATCTTGGGCAGTCTGCCGTTCATGTTCCCCGGCATTCCCCAACCCGTGAAACTGGGACTGGCCGGTGGACCGTTGGTGGTTTCCATCCTCATCAGCCGTTTCGGGCCTCAATATAAGCTGATAACCTACACGACGATGAGTGCCAATCTGATGATACGCGAAATCGGTATCGCCTTGTTCCTGGCCTGCGTGGGGTTGGGTGCAGGAAAGGGATTCATCGATACCATTATCTACGAAGGCGGCTACGTGTGGATTGGATACGGTGCCATCATCACGGTCGTTCCGTTGCTGGTGACAGGATTCATGGGGCGCTATTTCTGGAAGCTGAACTACTATACGCTGATAGGTGTGCTGTCCGGAGCTAACACCAATCCGCCTGCATTGGCCTATTCCTCGGACTTGACATCCTGCGATGCCCCTGCGGTGGGATACGCCACAGTCTATCCGCTGGCTATGTTCCTGCGGGTGCTGACGGCTCAGTTGCTGATACTGGCGTTGGCGTAGTTTCACCATAGATAATCTATGGTACATAGGTTGATTTGATAACAAGTAATGTAAAGGGAGCTAACAAGTAATGTTAGGCTGCTTTACATTACTTGTTATTTTTGTTTGTAGTATTCCTCCGCTTGTGCCAGTGTCTCCGGTTTGCCGATGTCGAACCAGCGGAATCCTTGCAGCGGATAGCCTTGTATATGCACCTTTGTGCAGGCGGACAAGTAGAAAGGAATGATGGAGAACTTGCCGTCCCACTGCCCATCGTCCATCAGGTGGAAGAGGGAGGGGGAGATGATGTGGATACCTCCGAAGGCGAGTTCCCGGTACTTCGTTTCCCGGTAGTCGAAGCCTGCCGGTTTCACCTCTCCGGTGGACTTGTTTATCCAGCCGTGCAGGTGGTAGTCGTCGTCAAAAAGGAGATAGCGGGAAGTCTTGCGCTCGCTCACAAGCAGGGTAGACTCCGCATCGCTCTCCAGATGGTGGCGGTAGAGACCTGCAAGGTCAATGTCCGTCAGAATATCCGCGTTGTGCACCAGGAAAGGTTCTTGTCCGTCCAGAAAGGGGCGTGCCTTTTTGATGCCTCCTCCGGTGTCGAGCAGCATGCCGCGTTCGTCGCTGATGTGAATCTCCGTGCCGAAGTTGTCGTGGGCACGGAGGAAGTCGATAATCTGCTCCCCGAAGTGGTGGATATTGACCGTTATCTCGTTGAATCCTGCTTCCTTCAACCGCAGTATCACCCGTTCCAGCATGGGCTTTCCTGCTACGGGAACGAGGGCCTTGGGCATGTGGTCCGTCAAGGGGCGCAACCGGGTGCCCAGGCCGGCGGCGAAAATCATGGCTTTCATATTGGCATATTCTCACATTAGCACATTAAACTTTGGCCTTAAATGTCTGTTCAATATTCTGTTCTCTATGTATCAGGTTCACTTGCACGCCGAACTTCTTGTGCAGATGTTCCGCCAGGTGTTGTGCCGAATATACGGAGCGGTGCTGTCCGCCGGTGCAGCCGAAGCAGACAGACAGATTGGTGAAGCCGCGTTCCATGTAGCGCTTCACGGAAGCGTCGACAAGGGCGTAGGCATGCTCCAGGAATACGGCTATCTCGCCGTCGTCTTCCAGGAAGCGGATAACGGGTTCGTCCAGTCCCGTGAAGGGTTTGTAACGCTCGTACTTGCCGGGGTTGTTCACAGCGCGGCAGTCAAAGACGAAACCTCCTCCGTTGCCCGTGGAATCTTCGGGGATACCTTTTTTGTAGGCAAAGCTGGTGACTTTCACCACGAGGCGACGCTTTTGCAGGTCGTCTGTAAACTGTTTCAGATCGGTGAGTTCGCGCAGAATCCGGCAGAGGTAGGGATATTCTGGATAAGGTTCTTGGAGCAGTTGGCGAAGGTTCTCGATGGCGAAGGGGACACTTTGTATGAAGTGGGGCTTCTTCTCGAAGTAACCGCGGAAACCATAGGCACCCAGCACCTGCATGGTGCGGAACAATACGAAGTGGCGAAGCTGGGCATAGAAATAAGCCTCGTCCACGGGCTGGTACTTGCGCAGGGCGTCGATGTATTCCTTCAGCAACTCTTGGCGCAGGCTGTCGGGATAGTTTGCTTTGGCCTGCCACAAGAAGGAGGCAACGTCGTAGTAGACCGGACCTTTGCGTCCGCCCTGGAAGTCGATGAGCCACGGTTCGCCGTCCTTTATCATAACGTTACGGCTCTGGAAGTCGCGGTACATGAAGGTGGCGGAGCTGCTACGGAGCAACACGTCTGCCATCTTCTGGAAGTCGTCTTCCAGCCGGTCTTCCTGGAAGTCCATTCCCGTAGCCTTGAGGAAGCAGTATTTAAAGTAGTTCAAGTCCCACAGAATGCTGCGGCTATTGAACTCTGCCTGCGGGTAGCAGTAGGAGAAGTCCATGCCGTCGGCTCCGGCAAACTGTACGGCGGGCAGCAGACGGATGGTCTTGCGCAGCAACTGTTTCTCTTCCTCACCGAATACGCTGGTCTTGCGGCCTTTCTCGATGGCATTGAATAGGAGCGAGTCGCCCAGGTCTTCTTGCAGATAATAGATATCATCTTCGGAGCGGATGAACACTTGCGGTACGGGCAGTCCTTTCTGGCGGAAATGTTCTGCCATGTAGAGGAAGGCGCGGTTCTCCTCCACAGACTCTCCGCTGACGCCGATAAGTGTAGGACTTCCGATGAGGCGGAAGTAACGGCGGTTGGAGCCGGAGGAGGGGAGTTCGTCAATCTGTTCCGGTTCGTGTCCGGTATGTGCGATGTAGAGTTTCTTAAGTTCTTCGGTTATCATGGTGGTATGTTTTATTTTCGCAGCTAAGATAAAACTTTTGTCGGAGATATGCTTACCTTTGCAGGAGGAAAATATTTAATTTGATAGCTTCATAATGGATTCCATTCCTCAGTTTCTCATAGCCGCCCCTACATCGGGCAGTGGAAAGACCACCGTCAGTCGTGGACTGATGGCATTGTTTGTGAAGAAAGGTCTGAAGGTGCAGCCTTTCAAGTGCGGTCCCGATTATATAGATACTAAGTATCACGAGGCGGTATGTGGCCGTCCTTCCATCAATCTGGATACTTTCATGGCATCTCCGGAGCATGTCCGCAGTCTGTATGCACGCTATTCGGCAGATGCTGATGTTGCCGTGGTCGAGGGGATGATGGGGATGTACGACGGGTACGACCGCGACCGGGGCTCGTCGGCAGAAGTGGCACGGCTCTTGGGTATTCCTGTGGTGCTGGTGGTCGATGCCAAGTCGGCTGCCTATTCCATGGCTCCTTTGTTGTCGGGGTTCATCAATTTCCGTCCGGATATACGTATTGCGGGAGTTATCTTCAATCGTGTCGGCTCACCCCACCACTACCGGATGCTGCAGGAGGTCTGTGAAGACTTGAAAGTGACTTGTCTGGGCTATCTGCCCAAACGGAAGGAACTGGAGCAGGAGTCACGCCATCTGGGGCTGGATTTCAGCCGTTCTAAGGAGACGGAGGGGCTGGACATGCTGGCAGGCTTGCTGGAGTAACATGTGGACTGGGAACTGCTACTCTCGACAATCGGGCTTCCATTGCCTGCGGCGGCTGTGGAGGAGAAGTCGGTACTATCAGAGCCGGGGAAGCTGCATATCTCGGTAGCGCGCAACGAAGAGTCCTTTTCCTTCCTCTATGCGGAGCATCTGGATATTCTGCGCTGTATGGGCACGGTCACTTTCTTCAATCCGGAGCAGGACCGGGCTATTCCGCAAGAGACGGATTTGCTCTATCTGCCCGGCGGCTATCCCGAGAACCGTCTGGAGGAACTTGCCGGGGCAAGGCTTGCCAGGGAGTCTATCCGCAGCTATATAGAGGCTGGTGGCAGGACGCTGGCAGAATGCGGGGGGATGATATATCTTTCGCAGTCCGTTCTTTCTGATGGGGATACGGACGGGGGAGGCAGTGATACAGACGGAAGAAGCACCGGGAACAGTGTAAGCAATGTCGGAAATGAGATGGTGGGAGTATTACCTTTCAGCATCACGAACGAGCGTAAACGCAGGAAACTGACATTGGGATACCGTCGGTTCGACTATAACGGATGGCGGCTTAAAGGACACGAATTCCATTATACGCAGCTTGCTGTGCCCGAAGCTGGTGGAAAAGAAAGTGGTGCGTACAGTCTTACTCCCTCGATAGTGCAGGTTTTCAATGCCAGAGGAGAGAAGGTCGCTACTCCCATTTTTCGTTATAAGAACCTGATTGCCAGCTATACACATCTGTATTGGGGCGAGATGGATGTGATGTCTTTGTTCGGTGGAGCCTAATCTTGTAAAACATCTTTTGAATCTGCTGGACTTTCCTTCTTTTTCCTTTCATGTTTTGCTTGAAAAGTCCCGGTATTTCTGCATATTTATATTCCAAATTTGTTTGTATCTTTGCGATAGAGAAAAGGTCTACGGGCTGTGAGGGAGTCCCCTTTACAATCCGGGCTATAGTAGCTGATTTTGAAGAGTTATCCCATGCAGGAAAGTCCTCTACACGTACCTCTGTAAAGGATGAACATCTTAAAATGGAGTTTGTCGATGGTGATTCGATTGGTGTTTTTGCCATAAAGGACGGTGCTATAATGGATGATATTGATAATGCCAAATTGGTTTACAATAGGTCAAGCGGCAGTTGGAATCCGGTGGGAAATGGTACACTTTATTGGTATGATGGAGTGAGTTATGTCGCATACTATCCATATAGGAGGAATATCACAATAGATGTCTCAAAGGGTATGGACGGAGCTATTGCCTCACTGACCGGGAATGAAAAACTGCAACCTTCGAAAGACCAGTCCACAACAGAAAAGCATATTGTCAGCGACTTGTTGATTGCCACCGGCGTACCTGCTATTGACAATTCTTCCGGAATAATCTTGAGCTTGCAGTTTCAACACCAGTTTGCATTGCTTGTGTTGCAACCGCAAGTATACGTAGGTTGTTTTGCTCCTGAAAAGGCAGGCTTTGTTTACCATATGGAATCGAGGGTTTTAGGAACAGACTCGGTAGCTATTAATGTGAGTCTGAATGGTATTACTCCATATCAGATAGATTCTTTGAAATATTGTGCCATTGTTCCGCCACAAGCAAATGCACGGGTTACCGGAAACTATACGACTACCAATGGAAGAGATGATACGAATATAAAGATAAATTATTCGGGCAGCTCCATTACTCTTGTTTCTGGAAAATGCTATACTCTGAAAGTTATCAGTCCCGTACCCGGTAAAGGAAGTATAGAAAGAAAGCTTTATCCCGGGGATTTTATCTTTCAGAACGAAATCGATAGAAGAATAGAGGTACATCCAGGAAATGGAATGTTGGAAGAAGATGGGAAAATCTATGATTATAAAAATGCTATCGGAATGGTAATTACTTGCGATCCGGAAAGGATGACAGACAAGAAGTGCAATGAAAAGGGATGGAATCATGCCTATGTGATGATGTTGGATAGTTTGAAAGAAGGGAATTGGGGACCGGTGGATTTAATCGAAGTGGGTATTGACACAATATCAATAGCTGATGTAAAGTCAAAGCATGATTTTAGTAGAATCAAGAATAACATGAATGGCTACTCTGAAACTTTACAGATGCTGGCAAATCATGAGGGTGATGCATCTTTTGTAAGCGACTGTCGTGCTTTTTATCTGGTGAAAACTTACAATAACAGCAATAAGGTACCGGATGGGATTGAACGCAGTCCGTGGTTTCTGCCAAGTATAGGGCAATGGTTTGATATGTTGGTGAATATTTGTGGAAGATCTCCGGAAAACTTCCAACACAATACCGGTAATGGTTTACAAGATGAAAAGTGGGGACAGGAAACGTTAGATAAATTAGAAGGACAGTTATTCAAAGTTGGTAAATCGTTACCGCAGTTTAACGTGAGCTACAGACTTGGTTTCAGTTGCAGTTCTCAATATGATAAAGATAGAAGCTGGATGCTTCTCTGGCATATTGATGATCCCTTATATAAGTGGGAAAGGGTTTGCTTACAAGGATATAATAAGACTTCTGCATGGCATGTCCGGCCGTTTTTTGCATTTTAATCATTCCTTGATTAAAAATAGTCCTAATCTAAGTTTGAATTCATTATGAAAAAGTCCGGATAGCGCATTGATATTTTATGTAATTTCGTTTGTGTTCTCGAAATAGTGGAGTATCTTTGTTTTCATTTAAATATATTGATTATGAAACTGAATACTTATCGCTTGTCTTCTTTGGAAGACCCTACTGATGAACAACTGCATGCTTTGATGGAACAAGTGGCTGTTGCGGCCCGTGAAAGTTCTCGCAAGGCAAAAAGAGAATTGGAGCGGAGAATGCAAGAGGTGAGAGAAAAATTGAAAGCATATAGAGCTAAAAATGTAAGTGATATATCCATGTGATGAACGAAAAAAATCCGACACTTTGTATAGTAGCTGGTCCGAATGGTTCGGGTAAAACTTCTACGACAGTGCAACTGCTTCATAATGAATGGGCAGAAAATAGCCTTTACATTAATCCTGATAATATAGCGCAAGAACAATATGGTGATTGGAATTCTCCCGTTGCAGTATTGAAGGCAGCAGAATTGGCGACTAAAATGCGTTATGAGTGTTTAAGGAAAAGGCAAGATTTTGTATTTGAAACAGTCTTTTCCTCAGACGAAAAACTTGCATTTGTTGAAGAAGCAAAAAAAGCAGGATTTTTTATTCGCATTTTTTTTGTCTGTACAAATAATCCTGAGATAAATGTACGGCGTATTACACAGCGCTATTTGAATGGAGGGCATGAAGTTCCCATTTCCAAAATTATTTCCCGTTATTATAAATCGTTATTGAATATAGGCAAAGCAATATCCTTGGTTGATAGGGTATATGTCTACGATAATTCAATAGAAAATCAAATTCCTCGATTATTGTTCCGCACTGTAAACGGGACCCTCTTCAAACAATATGTAGAGGAAATCCCGCAGTGGGCACAGTTCCTTATCAAATAGAGAATGAAAAGAGTCTATACCAAAACTGGAGACAAAGGAACAACAGGTATTCATGGTGGCATGCGCGTGCCGAAAGACGATATCCGTATCGAGGCAAACGGATGCCTTGATGAACTGAATGCGGTGATTGGCATTGTGCGTTCCATGCTTTCGGCAGAAGATAGCTGGCAGGAGTTGCTGCATGCTGTCCAGCGGGAACTGATGGTGGTAATGAGCCATGTGGCCACTCCCTCGGGAGTGGTAAATCCTAATCCGCTTTCTGCCGCAGAGCTCACGCTACGCTGTGAGCAGGAGATGGATGCCATGACCGTCTTGCTGACGGACAACGGCTACTTCCTTTTGCCTGGTGGCACTCCCATATCAGCCCAACTGCAGTTTGCCCGTACCGTGGCCCGCCGTGCCGAACGCCGTTTGTGGACACTCCATCGCCAAGACCCCGTGAACGAGGATATTCTGCGCTTCATCAACCGCCTTTCGGACTTGTTCTTCGTCATGGCCCGCATGGAGATGCAGCGGCAGGACTGGCCGGAGGAGAAATGGCAAGAGTTTGCCTACAAAAGGAAAAGACAGTAAGCACTTATCGCTAACCGCCGGGAAGCTGTTTTCAGCATAGGGGTTCTATTTGCTGTCCGAGCCTTAAATCATACAGACATGCCCGTACTTCCGCTTCGCTGCCGATATGCTTTCCTGCATCGTCGGACAGCTTCACGCATTCGCGCCATTCCTGGTTGACGTTCATCTTGCATTGCGTCAGTTTCATTACGATGTTGGAGGGCTTGAATCCGGTATCATTCGTCAGATTGGTGCCGATGCCGAAGGAGCAGCGGATTTTGCCCCTGCAATGCTCCTGGATGTCGAGTGCCTTGCCAAAATCGAGCGCATTGCTGAAGACGATGGTTTTAGTGGTAGGGTCGATGCCCAGTTCGCGGTAGCGGGCAACGAGCTTGTCGGTGAAATCGAATTCATCGCCGGAGTCGCAGCGTACACCGTCGAATAGTTTGGCCTGCTTGCGGCTCAGGTTACTTAAGAAAATGCCGGAGGTATAGGTATCGGACAGTGCGATGCCCAAGTCACCGTCGTACACGTTCACCCAGTTTTCCAAGGCCATGTAGTTGGCGTGTTTGTAGCCGAACTGTGCGCCGTGGAACATGAACCATTCATGCGGATGCGTCCCCATAGGCTTCATGCCGTATTTCATGGCGAAGTGGCAGTTGGAAGTCCCGGTACAGTATTCGGCGGCTTCCTTCAGACGGTCTATGACCTGTCTCTTATACACATCTCCGAGCCCACGAGACACTGAGCGATCTCG
>ENA-OYXO01000687-OYXO01000687.1-human-gut-metagenome-genome-assembly--contig:-NODE-687-length-9831-cov-4.090937_pt1 | contig 9831 bp, 7 predicted proteins | sample MGYA00244219_ERZ653425 | MGnify/ENA primary metagenome ERZ653425 (study PRJEB26926, sample SAMN06164965) | human gut metagenome | biome: ENVO:00009003; feature: ENVO:2100002; material: ENVO:00002003... | reverse complement strand
GCCAGAATGAAAAATTCGCGGCGCATCTTGGCGCATTCTTATCTGGAAATAGTATGAAATCCTGCGCGGCGAATTTGAAAATAGTATAAAAATAGAACGCGCCCGTCAGCGGAAAGGCTGGCGGGCGCGTTTGCATTTGCGCACAATTGACGATGCTTGAAAATTGTGCTATATGCCTCGGCGTGGCGCAGAAATTGACCATTTTCTTGCTGTCGTGAACGCCGGGGGCTGGTCGTCATTTTGCGTACGGCTGACCGCAGTATGTGCAGCGCGGCGCGCTGCCGCGTCTGCCGCTGTTCTTCGCGCCGCAGCCGGGGCAGATCCACTGCACGAATGTGCCCTCCGGCGTGTACAGCGCAACCGTGCGCGTCACCGCGTTAATCTGCAGGTTTTGCAGGTATCCCGTGCCGATGAGCGATCTGAGCTGCTCAAAGGCTTTGCTGGAGGCGAGAACCGCCCCCAGCTGGTCAAAGGTTAGGCTTTCTTCGGTCAGCGGGAGCAGCGCGCCTGCGATACGGCGCGCGCAGGCTCTGCGGTATGCATGGCGAAGAATGCGAAAGACAGGCGTTATGAGCGCAGCGAATAGGAAAATACCCATCACGCCGGACAGCGTTTTCCCCTGCGAAAACATCTTTATCGTCGCGGAGACGGTCGCCGCCGCAAAAATGGCACAGACCAGCACAACGGGAATATCCGTTTTTTTCTTGGCGACAGCCTTTGCGCTCAAGTATGGATTGGTGATGTTTGTCATTGCGCGTCTACCGCCGCCTGACAGGCTTCAAATGCTTCGTAGGGATCGCCGCCGTTGAGTACCGCCACGATGCCGTCGCCGTAGTCTTCCATATAGCTGTGCGGCATGGCGAACAGGTAGAACAGCTCGTTCTCGCCGGGGAGAACGTCCTCCACCAGGTTGCAGGAGCGGCAGGAGATATAGAATTCGTCTCCATCCAGATCGAGGCGGAACTGTGCATAGTAGATCTCGTTGTTGACCAGCGTGGTGAACACGGCCATCTTTTCAAAGACCTCCCGGGTTCCGTGAATCGGCGCGTCCACGGACACGGACAGCATATCATCGTAGATATAAACGGTTATAAAGGCGTACTCCATCGAGTTATCGACGGAAAAGGGCACGGTGAAGGTATAGTCGTCATATTCATAGGGGAATTCATTTTCTTCCAGAAAATTCTTCACCAGACTGGCCATTTGATCCTCTTTGCTCATCGGAACAGAATCGGCGAAGGCCACGGAAAACATCAGCAGTGCGGTCAACAGGAAAACGATTATTTTCTTCATGGGGGAAAATCCTCCTCTTCTTGTTTGATTAATGAAAAAGAAATGACGGTCGCTCGTTCCGCGTAGCACAGCGCAGTGCTTCATTCAGAAACGGCATTATTTTTCGGATTCTTCCGGCGCAAAATGGATCAGCATAGAGCCAAAATAGTCCATATCGCAGCCTTTTTCCGTGGGCACGATGTACAGCGCCTGTGTGTAATAGTTGATGACAATGCCGTCGACCTCACCCGCTTCTGTGGGCGCCTTGCCAAAGACCCATGTGAGACCGGGAATATCCGCGCCTGCTATGACCAATTTGACGGTGCCGTCCTCATGGAAGAGAAGGGAATACTCATAATTGCCCAGCTGCGCGGCGGTCATGTTGTAGCCGCTTACATCTGCGTCGGTCATGACGTACTTCTTTTCCAGCATAATCTCGGCGCCGACGGCGGGTTCGGGCGTGCCTGCGGGATTGAATTCCGCAGTTGGTTCGGCGGCCGCTTCGGGGGCATCGCCGGTACGCTCGTACCACAGGGTAAGGTCGCTCATTTCAAGGCTGAGCGTTCCATCCTCGCGCAGCGTGACGGCAGCCTCGCCGTTCAGGATGGAGATGAGCAGCGTGAAATTGTCCATGCGGCAGGACAGACCGTCCAGCGTCGTACCATGCAGGGTCAGGTCGCAGGTAGTGCCGTAAATGACCAGCGTATCCCCCGCCATTTCAGCGGCTTCAGCGGGCAGCGTGATGCCGTCCGCTGTGACGCGCGCAAGCGTCCAGAAGCCCCTGAAATCGTCGATAATGGCGCTTTCGTTGATGCTTGGGACGGCCGTGCTTGAGGCTTCCGGCTTCTCGCGGCTGAACGCCATGGTCACGTCGTCCATGGAAACCGTGAGGAGCGCGTCCTGCAGCGTGAACGATATGCCGTCCGCCATGAGCACGCCGTCCTGCATGGCGCAATGGATGCTGTCCACGTCGCCGTTCGTGTTCATTTCAGCCGCACCGTCCGCGCCGAGGGTGAAGGTCACATCCAGCCCCATGTCAGCCAGCGGATAGGGTGTACCCCCTATCTCCATGCGCACGCCGTACCACACGCCCAGATATTCATCGGGAATGCCAGCGTTCTGCGCGACAGGTTCGGGAATGGGGCTGGGTTCAGGCGCAATTTCGGGTTCAGCCGCGCCTAACGTGCCGGACTGCGCGGGCGCGGCGGTTTCCACGCTTGCATCCAGCTTCAGGGTGGGGAGCAGCGCAGGCAAATCGGGCAGCGTGGGCTTCGCGTGGGCGCATGGCTCGGTGATTACGGTAACCTCGCTGCGGTTTTCGCTCCAGCTCTGGCAATTCTGAGCGTGCCTGAGGTTTTCTTCGCTCATGCCTTCGGGCACGCGCACGGTCAGCTTGGGCGCGACGTTCATCATCAGTCCCATGGGGGACGCGGTCAAATCGCAGCCGTCGAAGCAGATTTCGGCAAGGTTCGGGCAGTTGACGATGCAGTTTTCGCCGAAGTCCTTCATCTTGCTGGTGAAGTGCAGGCTGGTCAGGTTCTTGCATTCAGTAAACGCGCCGTATTCCACACGCTCCGCGTCGGCGACGAAGGAACTGAGGCCGGCAAAATTGAACGCCTGCTGGCCGATCCTTATGAGATGCTCGCCAAAGTACAGGTTGCCCAGCGGCCCCGCGCTGTCGAAGGCGTAATTGTCGATTTCGCGCACGCCGTTGACGAAGATTACGTTGTTCAGGCTACGGCAGAGCATAAACTGATTGCCGCCGGTGCTCTCCAGGGGCGCGTAGCAGACGAAGGTCTCCAGCTGCTGGCAGTAGGCGAGCATCATGTCCGGCAGCTCTTTGATTGTTTCGGGCAGCACCAGCGTGCGCAGGCGCACCCACTCGGTACGGTCACTCGTCACGGAGGAATCTGTATAGTCATGGCACGCGTCAAAGGCGTTGTAGTTTTTGAAGCCTACCACGGTTACGCCGTTGATTTCGCGCGGCACGACCACATCCACGTCAGTTCCGACGTAGGCGGCGATCAGACCGGTAGCCGGATCAAACTCAAAGTTCTCGGCGGGAGTCGGCTCGAAGGGCATCTTTACGAATTTGCTTACTTCGCCCTCGCGCAGCATGGGGTCGTACCACGGGCGCTGGAGTGTCTCGTTCCACGCGGCAAGCTGCTCATCGGTCGCGTCGGCGGGCAGACGCAGCTCGGCGCTCGTGCCCTCGACGGCGGAAAGCGGGAAACTGCCGGCGGTGGGGATGACCATCTTCGTCAGCTTTGTGTTCGCGAAGGCTCTCTCGCCTACGGAAGCGGCCGCGTTCAGCTGTACACGCTCCAGCGCGGAGCCTTCAAACGCGCCCGCGCCAATGGCGGTCACGTTCTGTATTTCGGCACTTGTCAGCGCGGTGTTGGCAAACGTGCCCGCGCCGATGGCGGTCACGTTCTGCATTTCGGCACTTGTCAGCGCGGTATTGGCAAACGCGCTGTCGCCGATTTCGGTCACGCCCGCGCCCAACGTGAGCACGGTCACGCCGCTGCCTTCGAACATATGCGCCGGGATTTCGCCGAATTCGACGGTCACGTCGCTCAAAGCGGGCAGATTTGCAAACACGCCTGCGGGGATGATCGCCGGATCGCACTGAATCACCAGCTTTTTCAGCCCTGTCAGGCCGTCGAGCGCGCCTTCACCGATGGTGGTCAGCGAGTCGGGCAGGGTCAGTGCTTCCAGCTGCGTGCAGCCCGCGAACGCCCGCGCACCGATGGTGGTCACGGAGTCGAACAGATCCACGTTCCGGAGGGAACTGTTCATGAAGGCCTCCGCGCCGATGGTGGTGAATTCGTCGTTGTGGGCGACGGAGAAGTATTCAATGGTCTGACTGCCCTTGAACACGCCGTCGCCCAGACCGACCACCGCCTCCTTTGAAACGGTGAGATGGGGGTGAATGCGCGTCTTTGTGCCGGTGTATTCGGTCAACACGCGGTTTTCGTACCGATACGCGCCCTTCTCAGGCGATTGGGCAGTCGGGTCCTGCGCGCGCCACACGCGGCAGGGAAGCCCCAGCGCGTCCACATACGCCTGCCACTGCCGCATCTCCTGACGCGTACCGTGCGCGTTCAGGTCGATGTCGTACAGATAATCGCAGCCCGCGAAGACGTCCTCGCCCAGCGTGGGCGCGGTCAGGCTTTCCAGAACGATGTACTGAATGTTGTAGTCGCCCTTGAAGGCGCGGGAGCCAATTGACTCAAGCGTCGAGGGCAGATAGAGATTGCCACCCATGTTGCTGCAGGCTTCAAACGCGCTTTCGCCGATGGTTTCCAGTCCTTCAGGCAGTTCCAGCAGCGCCAGATAGGTGTGCTGCGCGAACGCCTCGGGACCGATGGCCTTTACCGGCGCGCCGCCGATGGTTTCGGGGATGGCCAGATAAGTGGCGTAGCCGTTGTAGGAGGTAATCGTGCCGGTGGAAGCATCAAAATCGAACTCCGATTCCACATAGCCGTTGTTCTCCACAATCACGGCGTTTTTGCCGCTGGGCTGGACGCTTACTTCACTGCCGGCATTTTCAAACGCCGCTATATAGGCGTCCAGCTGGTCGTCCGGGACGTAAGCCGTCGCGCCCTCGGGCAGAAGGCTGAAGCAGTCAATGTCGATTGCAGGGCATACACCCTCAAAGGTAATCTTGCGCAGCGAGTCGCAGTATCTGAATGAAGTGTCGCCGATATAGCGCACGCCTGCGGGAATGGTAACTTCCGTCAGCGCCGTGCAGCTGAAGAAGTTCATGCGGTTGATGACCACAAGGCTCTGGGGCAGGGAAACGCGGGTCAGGTTGTCGCATGTGCTGATGGCGTTGCTTCGAAGCTCCAGCACGGTTTCGGGCAATGTCAGCGAGGTGATGGTTTCCCCGCGGAACACGCTGACGCCGATCACATCCACCGTGAAACCGTCCAATTCGCCGGGCACAACCACGTCGCCGCCCGCGCCGTTATAGCCGCGGAGTATGCCGTAGTTCGCGTCATAATTCCAGTCGGCAGCTTCGCCCGACGCTGTGACGCAGGTCACCAGCATCAGCAGGAAAAGAACCAGACATAGCCTTCTTTTCATGAATTGATTCCTCCATTTCTTCATCATAATATTAGAAGACAAACGTGTTAAATCCGTATTCCTCCATCAGTCCCTCAAAAAATGTTTGATTGCCGAAGCCTTTTCGCAGCATCCCTTGGGATCGTCTTTTCATGGCGGTCGCTCCTTTCTCACAGCGCATCCAGCGCGGCAGTCAGATAGGCGTGGGTAACGGAAGCATAGAGGAAAGCATCGATCAATCGATCCTGCCGGACAATCATCACCCGGTGCGCCAATTCCGGATCGACGTTTTCATCACACAGCAGCACGAATTTGCAGCTCGGCATCACCTTGCGTACGCACGCGATCAGCTTCAGGCGGTTTTCCAGCGTGTAGGCGGGAAGACGGCTGACCTCCATCAGCAGAATATCCGCCTGCATGGCCCGGCAGAGTGAGAAGGTATCGCTGGTTTTTCCGGGCAGAACCTGCTCCACGCGGAACTCTCCTGTTTCCGCAAGCGTCCGTGCGACGGCCTCTGATAAAAGCATGTTTTGCATACTGACAACGATGCTTCTCATAGAACTCCCCCCTTATACGTTAAGAATAGCAGAAATGAAAGTGCTGCACATCAACCAAATGGCTATTTTTCGCACCGCAAAACAAAAAAGCCGCCCGCAGGCAGCTCTTTTACCATGTTATTCAGTTTTTCCGGTTCAGGATTACCAGTCCGATTTCCCGCGCCCGCACGGCCAGCTCGGTACGATTTCTGAAGCCGGTCTTTTCCAGCATGTTGAGGATGTGCGTCTTGACGGTTGCCACGGACATGTGCAGTCGCTCGGCAATTTCCTGATTGGTGTCGCCGCCGGTCATCTCGCGCAGCACCTCCAGCTCGCGGCTGGTGAATTGATAGCTGCTGGCAAGCCCTAATTGCAGCTCCGGCGTTGCGTCCGGATAGACGGATTCGCCCGCCATCGTGCGCGCCATCACGTCCAGCAGGCTTTCGCGCTGTTCCTCCTTGTACCAGAAACTCTCCACACCAATCTCTCGCGCGCGACTCAGGTAGGAGCATTCCGGCATGGAGGTCACGATGATGATTTTCATCTGCGGGAAGGTACGCTTGATTCGCTCCGCTGCGTCCAGCCCACTCTCGCCGCCGCGCGTGACCACGTCCATGAGAATCAGATCCACGGGAAAGCGCAGGCAGTATACGTCCGCCAGCGCGGCATTGTCGATGGACAGCGCCACCTCGAAGCGCTCCAACGCCTGAATCCGCAGTTCGAACAGCTCGCGGGGCATGGTCTGATCCTCAACAATCATGACTTTGTATTTCATGGAATTCCCTGCCTCCCCTCGAAAAATGTCAGCGTCAGTTCAAAACGCGGGGCGTGAGCAATCTCCATTGCGCCGCCTGCGGCTTCCACCCGTGCGCGCAGCGCGGTCAGACCGCTGCCTTCGACGATGGGGCCTGCCGGCGTACTGCCGTCGTTGAGATAACGAACGCGCCAGCCGGACGCGGTTTTCCCGCCGATAATCTCCAGCCGTGTACCGCCCGCGTGGCGAACCAGATTCGTCAGGCATTCATGGGCGGCGATTTCTACAAGCTGCGCGCTCTCCGTGTCCTCCGCCGGAAATACGCCGCGGCGCTCGATGGTCACGCCGATGGCGCGCGCGGCGCGGGCAAGCTGATCAAATGTGTCGACAGGCTGTTCATCCGCATATTTTCCCAGCAGCAGCCGAACGTTCTGCCGCCACGCGGCGCAGACGCTTTCCGCATCGCCCTGCGCGCCGGAGAGAAACTGCCGGGTCTGCAGGAGCGCGCGGCCAATCTGGTCGTGAACGCGGGTCTTGGCGCGCAGAATCTCCTTTTCCCGCGTCGCTTCCTGTACGTCCTGCCCATATTGCCGAAGCCGCCGGTTCATGCCTTTCAGGCGAAGGTTGTCCTTTTCCACTTCCCGCTGGAGCCGCGCTTCCTCGGTGATATTCGTGCCGGTGATTTGGTAAATGCTTTTTCCTGCCATCTCCATCTGTACGCGCTCAAAGCTCCATGTCTGACCATTCTCCAGCGTGACGATAGGCTGCGATTCAATCGCTTTCCAGAAAACGTTCGCGTTGAGCAGCGCTTCTCCCGTGAGCAGATGACTCAGTTCGTCCATCTTGAGGTTCTTCAGGCAGGGCAGCCCGTTTTCCCACGCAAAACACAGCGCGCTTGGCAAATGGTCACAACTTTCCTTGATGGAAACCGGCGAAAGCTGCCGCCTGCTTTTGCGCCGCAATAGAAGCAGTGAAGAAAGGCTGAGCACCGTGAGGAGCAGCGCCGCAGCCGTCCACGGCGAAGGCGAGAGCGCCGCGCTTTCCGGCAGCCGGGAAAGCAACATGGCCAGTGCTGCAAAATCCAGCGAAACGATGGTCAGGCAAATTGCAAACACAAAGGGCCGATGGCAGCGCACGGCGCTCATGCAGCCGAACAGACCGGCAACCGTTCCGGTTAGCAGCAATGTGCACATCAAACCGGCGTAAAGTGGAGTCATGCGCGCTCACCTCCCCAGTCAAAAGCGAGCGTTGCACACAGCGCGCCGTCCGCATCGTCAATGGTTATCTTTCCCAGAGCCTTGTATTTGTCCACATTCGGCAAACCTGCCGCGTCTTCCGTCATCAGGCGAATGGAAAAACGCTTGCCGCATTCCACGCGCACCATCAGCGCGCTGAGCGAGGGCAGCGCTGCCTCCAGACAATCCTCGAAGAAGTCGTAAGCGCTCTGCGCGTGGCAGCTGCATACGCTGTCTGTTCCTTCCTGATGGAGCGCGCAGACAGCGCCGTACTGCGTCAGATAAGTCAGCGATTCTCGGAGGCAGTGGGTCAGCTCGTCCGCGCGGACGACCGCTTTCTTATCGCAAATCAGCGCAAGATTGACCCGCCGCTTGACATACGCGCCCAGCAGACAGATCTGCTTTAATTTTTGAATATCCAGCTTTTGAACGCTTTCTTCGCCCAGAAGCTGGTTGATTTGAAGCAGCTGAGGCTGCACGAGCGCAATCATCTCGTCCATGAGCCGATTTTTTTCTTCAATCTGCGCGCGCTGACGCTTCAGCTCGTTTTCCGCCTGTATCAGCTCGTTTTCCTCCGAAAGCCGGGTGTTGATTTCGGCAAGCTGCGCCTGAATCCGATTGATTTTCGAAATATCCTCCACCCAGTACACGCGCCCGTCCTGCACCGGCGCGCTTTGCAGCCGCGTGTCCGCGTTCAGCAGAATCGCCTCGCGCGCCGCTGCGTTCAGTTGACAGGCGGTGAGCTCCGGCGCATTTTTCGCGCGGTAGATGGGGATTCCCTGCTCGTCCACAATCTGCGCGGCAACGGTGGATTCGGAAAAGAAATAGCGGTAATGGTCGTTGGTTGGCAGCAGCCCCACCTGCAGGCAGCTCTCCCAGAACGCCGCAAACGTCAGGCAGCAGCATTCCGGTATCTTGTGGAACGTGTAGATGTTAGCAAAACTCAGCGCGCACAACGCAAATCCGCCCACAAATACACAGAGTGGCACCCATGCGTATCGCCTGCTTTCAGACACGCGGCACTTGCAATAGATAACAGCCCCGGTTGCCAGCAGCAGAACGACAATCCACGCCATGGCGAGATAGTACACCCAGCCGTGAATATAGTCGGCTGATAGCGTTGCAGCGCCCGGCGCGGCACGGAAGGCCATCTGGTGCAGATCGTTGGTCAGCACGCCGCCAATCAGGCATATCGCCGGAAGAAACAGCAGATACCACCGCAGCGAAAACGTATCGCCCTCGCGCCGCCCAAGCTGCAGCGCGGCAAACAGGCTGAACAGCGGCGCAAGAATCTGCGGCACATAATACAAATACCACAGATAGCGTGTAACAGTATCGTCGTTGAAAAAGCGATATTTGACCGTACGCAGGAACAGCCACAGCACGGCCATGGCGCATCCAAGCAGCAGCCAACGCCGATCACAGCGGTGCAGAATCCTGCGAGATATGGAAAAGCCCCAGCCCATGGCCAGACCAATGTAAATCAGGTTGGTCAGCAGAAAGAAAGCGGCAGAGGGCAGCGGAGCACCCACGCGATCCGCCTGGCGAAAAAAACCGGCAAGAACGAACAGACCCAGCGAAAGGCAGAGCTTCGCAATGGATTTTCGTTTTGCGGCAGCCATATATCCACCTCCTGCCCATAGTTGAAAGAACAAATATTATACTATTTCCAGATTCAACTGCGCCATCTGCTTGCGCCTTTTCATCTGGAAATAGTATTATACCATACAAGCGACTGAAAAACCAGTGCTTTCAAGACAGACGAACGGGCAGGAGTCTTTCGTAGACTGTCCCGCACTGGTTTATCCGCACGGTATGCCTTGTTCCTCCGCAGAGATGGGCAGTGTCAGCTCGATCACGGTTCCGTCTTTGCCGCTCTCCGTGATGCGCACGCTGCCGCCGTGGAGATGAGCGATTTCCCAGACCAGCGATAAGCCCAGCCCCACGCCGCCCTTTTCCCGGCTGC
>ENA-OYXO01000681-OYXO01000681.1-human-gut-metagenome-genome-assembly--contig:-NODE-681-length-9909-cov-3.986401_pt1 | contig 9909 bp, 8 predicted proteins | sample MGYA00244219_ERZ653425 | MGnify/ENA primary metagenome ERZ653425 (study PRJEB26926, sample SAMN06164965) | human gut metagenome | biome: ENVO:00009003; feature: ENVO:2100002; material: ENVO:00002003... | reverse complement strand
CAGGCGGCAGTTGCCCCCGTGGCCCAGGATACCACACAGGCTGGGCCTCCCAAGGAGCAGATTGAGGTGAAAGGTCAGATTGCCGAGGACAGCAAGGCGGTGAAGGCACTGGACGAGGAGGACAAGGCACAGGAGGTGGTGAAGAAGGTGAAGGTGACTTCGGACTATTTCAACACCCTGACGCAGAACGAGCATGAGCCAAAGCTCATCAAGGCCATCATTGACGAGGACGTGAAGGCTACGGACGGGTCGAGGGTGCGGCTGAGACTGTTGGACGATATTGAGATTGGTGAGACCGTGGTGAAGAAAGGGTCGTACCTCTATGCCACCATGAGCGGTTTCGGTTCGCAGCGAGTGAAGGGTAGCATCAACTCCATCCTTGTGGATGACGAGCTGATAAAGGTTTCGCTTTCGCTTTATGACACGGACGGACTGGAGGGACTGTATGTCCCCGGCAGCCAGTTCCGTGAGACCACGAAAGATGTGGCGAGCGGTGCTATGCAGAGCAACATGAACATCGACCAGAGTGGAGCGAACAACAGTTTCTCGCAATGGGGAATGCAAGCCGTGACCAATGCCTACCAGAAGACAAGCAATGCCATCAGCAAGGCTATCAAGAAGAACAAAGTGAAGCTGAAGTATGGGACGTTTGTTTACCTTGTAAATGGGAAAGAGAAAAGGAAATAGACACTGCCCGACAACGGAATTGTCGGGAACGGTGGCTCATAGAGTATAAACATCAAAAAATCAACTAATATGAATTGTTTTCAGAAAATGAATGTCTGTGCATTGCTTTCGCTGAGCGTGCTTTCAGCCAAGGCGCAGACCACCTACATGGAGATGGAGCAGCTGACGGTCAACGACCAAGTGACCACCGTCATCACCGCCTCCGAACCCATCCGCTTTGTCGATATATCCACAGACAAGGTGGTGGGCGACCAACCCATCAACAACACCATCCGCCTGAAGCCGAAGGACAACGTGTATGCCGACGGTGAGGTGTTGGCGATAGTGACAATCGTGACGGAACGCTACCGCACGCAGTATGCACTGCTCTATACCACGAGGATGCAGGAGGCAGTAACCGATAAGGAAATAGAATGCTCGGAGCGCAATGCCTACAACAATCCCGCTGTAAGCCTGTCCACTGCCGACATGACCAAGTATGCACGTCAGATATGGTCATCGTCTGCCAAATACCGCAACGTGGCGACGAAGATGCACCGCATGGTAATGCGCCTGAACAACATCTACAGCGTGGGCGAATATTTCTTCATCGACTTCTCCGTGGAGAACAAGACCAACATCCGCTTCGACATCGACGAGATGCGCATCAAACTATCGGACAAGAAGCAGAGCAAGGCTACCAATGCGCAGATAGTGGAACTGACCCCATCTCTTGTGTTGGACGATGCGAAGACCTTCAAGTATGGCTATCGCAACGTGATTGTGGTGAAGAAGATGACCTTCCCCAACGACAAGGTGCTGACCATCGAGCTGTCGGAAAAACAGATAAGTGGACGCACCATCTCGCTCAGCATCGACTATGAGGATGTGCTGTCTGCCGATTCGTTTAACCATATACTGTTGGAGGAGGAATAATGAGAATTAGGAATGAGGAATTAGGAGTGAGGAATTGGCTTGTGCATACCTTACTCGTTGTCATCTGTTTTATGGCAAGCATGACTCCGGCAATGGCGCAGCAGAATAGCGACCGCATATCCTTGGGGTTCGGATGCCTGTATGAGCGAGGACTGGACGTGACGCTGTCCTACGAGTATGAGACGAAGTACCACAATGCGTGGGAGTATTTTGCAAACGGATATATCAAGTGGAACGAGTGCGCATCGTGCGGTCATGTCTGTCCTGAGAGTTTTTGGAACAACTACCGCAGTTATGGTTTCGGCTTTGCCTATAAGCCCTGTGTGGCAAGAGGACGCAACCACCATGGCAACATGCGCATAGGAGCATCGGCAGGTAGCGATACTGACAGGTTCTTGGGTGGCATCCACCTCGGCTATGAGCAAAACTATACACTCAGACACGGCTGGAAGCTCTTCTGGCAGGTGAAGACCGATGTGATGATCAAGGGTGAAGACCTGTTCAGAACGGGTATTGTCCTGGGTGTGAAACTTCCTGTAAAATGACTATGCGTATGAAGAAACTGTTTTCAATCTTGGCAGTTGCGGCAACGGTGTTGCTGACTGCCTGTGACGAGCATCAGGACTTTCCCGACACAGCCATGAAGGTCACCCATATCTTGACCACTGACGGCAAGGTGATGCCCTACGAAACCTACGAGCAATCGTGCAAGCAAGCCATTGCAGTGGTGTTCAACGTCAATCAGAGGGAAGAAATGGAGGGAAACGGATATGCCGTCTATCTGTGGGACATCGCTCCCGAAGCCTTTGCTGACAGTATCGGTGTGGAACAGGACACATCCTGTGACCTCACCGCCTACGACGGCAACAAGAACACTTTTGCCCTTTATGGCACGACCGATGTGAAGTCGCCTTTGGCTGAGCGTGTCTTCGACATGTGGCGTTACGGGCAAAGTGCCTATATCCCCAGTGTGGCACAGATGCGTCTGCTCTATCATGCCAAGGACATCATCAACCCATACATCCTGAAATGCGGCGGCACACCTATCCCCGATGAGGATGATGACTGTTGGTATTGGACTTCAACGGAGGTAGAAGGACAAGCGACCGCCAAGGCATGGCTTTACTCACTGGGAAGCGGTGCCATACAGGAGACTCCCAAGTGGCAGCCGCATAAGGCGAGACCCATCATCACGATTATGGATTAGCCCATATACAGACATCGAGTATCACCCGTATCATCATCAAAGTACAACAATTAAAAAAGAAAAAGCATGAAAAAGAATTTGTTTCTAATGTTGGGACTTGGAGCCATGCTCCTCACGTCCTGTGACCAAGACATCGTCAATGAGATTTACCTGCCCGGTGGCGGAGGTTCTGTGGTCGTGACCGACAGCACATCAACCAAGCAGCTTCAGGTATTCACCAATCTGGAGATGCTGCAACCTGCCGTTTCCACACGAGCCGTTGACAACCAGTGGGAACTCAATGATATGATTGGCATCTCTTCCACAGGGATGATCAACAATATGAAGTTCACCCGAAGCGGCGGCACGAATCAGTTTGTGTCAGCCAACAAGGTGTTTTTCACGGACACAGACACTCACACCTTCAATGCCTACTATCCCTATACGGCAAATCCTACCAACGACCTCATAGAGTTCCAAGTGCCGGAGGCAGCTGTACAGAGTGAGCAGAAGGTCAATGATTTTCTGTTTGCCAGTGGAGCGGCATCATACGCCAATCCGAGCCTTACATTGAACTTCACCCATCAGATGGTGCGTGTCATCATCAAGGTCTATACCTCACCAGAATACGGTTTCACCACCAATGATTTTGCAGGAAGCCTACTCACGTTCGTCGGTTATTTTGACAGCGGTACTTTCAACATCAAGACCGGAAAGGTAGAATGCAGTGACGAGTCGGTGACGACCTATTATTTCGGCGACCCACAAAGTGACCACATGGAATATACGCTTTATGTTCCTGCACAGGTTATGCCAGACATGACATTGCAACTCAGCAATGGGGAGAACTTCGTATTCCTCACAAACGACACGTGGAAAGCGGGTCATTCCTACAGCTATTCATTGAAGCCTGTACGCAACACCTTGGAGGTCATATCTGCAACTATTTCTCCGTGGACAGTAGAGTCTGAGAAGACCATCAACGGCTACGAATAAAACTCATAAGAGGATTGGAGGGTGTCCACCGTGGCATCCTTCATCTTTTCTCATTATCACCCAACATCATCGTAAAGTAAATGGAAGAAAGCAAAGAGTTACAGGGTTTTTACAAGATATTCAGGGCGGTGATTTATGTCTCCATCCTGATGGAGTTCTTCGCCTACGCACTGGAGCCGGAGCAGTTGGACTTCTTGGGCGGCGTAGTGACGGATATCCACACTCGCATCAAGCGGTGGATGATTTACCATGACGGCAACCTCGTGTATAGCAAGGTGGCTACGTTCCTGCTGATATGTATCACCTGTGTGGGAACGCGCAACAAGAAGCATCTGGAGTTTGACGCTCGCAGGCAGGTGCTCTATCCGCTGCTGTCGGGAGTGCTGCTGATTGTGCAGTCCGTATGGCTGTTCGGTCATTCGATAATGCCCTGTTTCTATACCCTCCGTTTGAACACTTGGCTCTATATGCTCACTTCCATCGTCGGTGTCGTATTGGTGCATATCGCCCTCGACAATATCTCTAAGTTCCTGAAGGAAGGGCTGCTGAAAGACCGCTTCAACTTCGAGAATGAGAGCTTTGAGCAATGCAGGGAGTTGCAGGAGAACAAGTACAGCGTGAACATCCCTATGCGCTATTATTACAAGGGCAAGTTCCGCAAGGGATGGGTGAACATCGTCAATCCGTTCCGTGGCACATGGGTTGTGGGTACTCCTGGTTCTGGTAAGACCTTCTCCATCATCGAGCCGTTTATCAGGCAGCACAGCGAGAAGGGCTTTGCCATGGTGGTGTACGACTATAAGTTTCCCACTCTCGCCACCAAACTCTACTATCATTACTTGAAGAACAAGAATGCCAAGGACAGCAAGATGCCCCATGGCATGAAGTTCAACATCATCAACTTTGTGGATGTGGAGTATTCGCGCCGTGTGAACCCCATCCAGTTGAAGTACATCAACAACCTTGCCGCAGCGAGCGAGACCGCCGAGACCCTGCTTGAATCCCTGCAAAAAGGCAAGAAGGAAGGCGGCGGTGGCAGCGACCAGTTCTTCCAGACCTCTGCCGTCAACTTCCTTGCCGCCTGCATCTATTTCTTCTGCAACTACGGCAAGGAGCCCTACGACAAGGACGGAAAGATGCTGATTGCCGAGCGGCGTGAAGACCCAAAGACGAAAAGGCTGATACCCACAGGACGGGTGTTCGACCATTCGGGCGCGGAGGTGCAGCCCGCTTATTGGTTGGGCAAGTACAGCGACATGCCACATATCCTATCGTTCCTCAATGAGAGTTATCAGACCATCTTCGAGGTACTTCAGACCGACAACGAGGTAGCCCCCTTGCTTGGCCCGTTCCAGACTGCCTTTGCCAACAAAGCCATGGAGCAGTTGGAAGGTATGATTGGCACGCTACGTGTCTATACCTCCCGTCTCGCCACCAAGGAATCTTACTGGATATTCCACAAGGACGGCGATGACTTCGACCTGAAGGTCAGTGACCCGAAGAATCCAAGTTATCTGCTCATTGCCAACGCCCCCGAGATGGAGAGCATCATCGGTGCACTGAATGCCTTGATTCTCAACCGCCTTGTAACGAGGGTGAATACAGGACAGGGCAAGAACGTTCCTGTCAGCATCATCGTCGATGAGTTGCCGACCTTGTATTTCCACAAGATAGACCGACTGATAGGCACAGCCCGAAGCAACAAGGTGAGCGTGGCACTTGGCTTTCAGGAACTTCCGCAGTTGGAAGCCGATTATGGCAAGGTGGGTATGCAGAAAATCATCACCACCGTGGGCAATGTGGTGAGCGGTTCGGCAAGAGCCAAGGAAACCCTCGAATGGCTGTCGAGTGACATCTTCGGTAAAGTAGTGCAACTCAAAAAGGGCGTGACCATCGACCGTGACAAGACCTCCATCAACCTCAATGAGAATATGGACAGCCTGGTGCCTGCAAGCAAAATCTCCGATATGCCCACAGGTTGGATATGTGGACAGACCGCCCGTGACTTCGTAGTCACCAAGACCGGGATGAACGGAAGCATGAACATCCAGGAGAGCGAGGAGTTCAAGACATCCAAGTTCTACTGCAAGACCGACTTCGATATGACGGAAATAAAGAAGGAGGAATCGGAGTATGTCCCTCTCCCTAAGTTCTATAAGTTCAAGTCGAAAGAAGAGCGAGAGCGCATCCTCTACAAGAACTTCGTTCAGGTTGGGGAGGACGTGAAAGCCATGATTAAAGAGATTCAGCAGTTCCGCACTATGATGTAGTGATATTGATTAGAGTGCGGTGAGACATCGCACCTCCTATATAAAATAATGTAATGAGAAGATACATCATCGTACTATTGAGCATGTTGGCCATCTGTAGCGTGCCCTGTCAAAGCCAAACCATTGACAGGGCACTGTTTGAACGGATGGTAGCCATTACCAAACACTTCGAGGGTTGGCACGACCCAAAGACCACACCGGGCTATGTGGGCTATGGTCACCAGCTACAGAAGGGAGAGCGTTTCCCGAAAACACTGACACGTCAGCGTGCAGATTTGCTGTTACGGACAGACCTCCTCCGGCACCTGCGCCTATATGCCCGTTATGGCAGGGATGCTTATCTGCTTGCCACCCTCTCGTACCAGATTGGACCAGCCAAGTTGTTAGGCAATGGACGATACCCGAAAGCGTCCCTGCTCACCCGATTGGAACGTGGCGACAGGGACATCCTGCCACTCTATCTGAGCTATTGCAAATGGAGGGGAAAAGCAGTGGCATCCATTAGGAAACGGAGGTGGGTGGAATATCAGCTGTTGTATGCCGAGCGGTGAGGCACCATCCCTCCTATACCTGTTTGTCTGTCACTTATATTATATATAAAGGTAATAATTGCAATTTCAATGTTAAAGTCAGAGCATTATGGCATCCATCAAATTAAAGTTCAGAACATCATCTGTTCAAGAGAAAGAGGGTCGCCTGTATTATCAGGTGATACACAATCGTGTGGCACGTCAGATCCATACAGAGTACAGAATCTATTCCTCAGAGTGGGATGCGGACCATTCAAACATCATTTTGCCAACTTCCGTCACTCCACAACGTCAAGCCTATCTTCTTTCCTTGAAAGATACATTGGATGCTGACAGGAAGAAACTGCTGTTGGTCATTGCACGGTTGGACAAGGAAGGGCAGTCATATACAGCAGACACCGTCGTTGACAACTTCCATGAGGGAAAAGAATTACATGGCATTATCGGCTATACGCTGGAGTTGAACGAAAAACTGAGACGCATCGGCAAGAAGCGGATGGTAGCAAGGTACAAAACCACCCTCAACAGCCTCCAGCGTTACCTGAAAGGAGGCGATGCGCCATTGGAGGAAGTCGATGGGACAACGATACAAGGCTATGAACAGTGGCTGAAAGACAGCGGACTGTGCCGCAACACCACCTCTTTCTACATCCGCAACCTGCGCACCATCTACAATCATGCCGTAGATGACGGACTGGTCATCTCTTCCTCACCGTTCAAGCATGTATATACCGGCATCGACAAGACCGTCAAGCGGGCACTCCCCTTGGAAATCATCAAGCAACTGAAAGAGCTGGACTTGAGTCTGAACCCCCGTTTGGAGCTTGCAAGGGATATGTTCCTGTTCAGTTTCTATACCCGTGGGATGTCGTTCATCGATATGGCACAACTTACACCAAGCAATCTGCATGGCAGTACGCTCATTTACCGCCGTCAGAAGACCTCACAACAGTTGCACATCAAATGGGAACCTGCCATGCAGGAGATAGTGGCGAAGTACAAAACAGATGATTCTCCCTACCTGCTCCCTATAGCAAAAGGAGAGGGAGCCATATTCTGGAGACAGTACAAGAATGCCTATAGCCGTATCACCAAGCAGTTGAAGAAAATCGGAGAAATGATAGGCCTGTCCGTACCCCTGACCACCTACGTAGCCCGCCACTCCTGGGCAAGCATAGCCAAGAGCAAGAACGTGCCCGTATCTACTATCAGCGAGGCATTGGGGCATGACTCCGAGAAAACCACACAGATATACCTCTCCTCATTGGACACCTCTGTCGTTGACAACGCCAACAATCTCATCATCAATTCTCTTTAGGAGGTGCAGCGTCTCACTGCACCTTTATTTCAATATTTATAACTATTGTATTGCGGTGTGATACCGCAACTATAATAAAAAAGTCGGGGATTGTTGAGCAAAAAGGTGTTTCTCTCTTTAAGAGAAACTCTTCGGGATGCAAAAATATGAAAATAACTCCAATTCACCAAATTATATAGCGACTTTTTTACAAAAATGCTAAAATTTGTTGATTTCCGTCAAGCAATTGTTGAGCAAATATGTCTTTTACGATAAAATGATACCTCAATATCAACTGTTTAGCAAAACGATATTTCTCTTAAAGAGAGAAACATCTTTTGCATACCTTTTCCGACCGAATTTTTATGTCGTAAAGAGGGGCTTTGCAGGGGGTGGACTCAGAAAGATGAGAATAGATGACTATTGTAGTTGAAACACATAGAAAGTTGCTGATATACAGACCGATACGCATATCGGGATGAACCATGAGTACGTTCTTTTCTCGAAAAACACATGTCAAAACAGTATGGTGAATGTATTGGACAAGGATAAGATACTGTGGTATGTCATGCGGGCCTACAAGAACGAGAATACTGCCGAAGATCGGCTCTCTAATGAAACGTATGGCTTAGAGTATTTCATACCCAAGCAGAAAGTCCTTCGCACTGTCAAGGGCAAGAAAGTCTTTTTCAAGGAAATATATATCGAAACCGAACGAATTATCATTCGAAATTTCAAACAGAAGGATGCCGAAGGGTTGTTGGAGTATCTTTCCCATCCGCGTGTGAATTGCTTTGCCGGAGACCGCCTTTGTTCCAGAGAGGCGGCATGGGCATATATGCAGTATTCCCCGAAAGACATGCTGCGCTATGCGGTGAGTCTGAAAAAAGATGACTTTATTATCGGTGACGTGTTCGCTTTGCGTGAGAATGAAGACACTTATAATGTGGGGTGGCATTTCAACAAACGTTTTGAAGGCAAAGGATTCGCTTGTGAAGCGGCAGCCGGATTGTTGGATTATCTTTTCCGAGAGGCGGGCGCACGGCGTATCTATGGATTTGTGGAAGATGACAATATCCGCTCCAAACGCTTATGCGAACGTCTTGGTATGCGCCGCGAAGGATGTTTCAAAGAGTTTGTGACATTCGTAAACAATCCTGACGGCTCCCCAAAATATGAAGATACCTGTGTTTATGCCATTCTCGAAAAAGAGTGGAATACCATCCGTCAGTGGTGACACACCAAACCTATTATGAATTAATACAAAACAAGAAGAAAATATGAACAAGCAATTCATTATCACGAATTTCGCCGCATTTGCTCTCATGCTGTTCCTGCCGACCGGATGCAGGCAGGCGGACGGCAAGCAGGATGCGGTGCAGAGTTATCGGGTCATAAAGGTCGCGGCAAGTCCGGTGGAAATCTCCGAGTCCTATTCCGCCGCCATACGCGGACGGCAGGATGTGGACATCCTGCCGCAAATATCCGGGCGCATTATCCGTCTGAAAGTGAAAGAGGGTGAACGGGTGAAGACCGGTCAAGTATTGGCTGTAATTGACCAAGTGCCCTATCGGGCGGCATTACGCACGGCGCAGGCCAATGTCAGCGCGGCACAGGCAAAAGTGGAAACGGCAAGAATCGAGCTGCGGGGCAAGCAGGCATTGTTTGACGAGAAGGTCATATCCGACTACGAGCTTTCTCTCGCCCGGAACCAACTGGCAGTGGCGTGTGCTGAACTCGAACAGGCAAAGGCACAAGAATCGGATGCACGCAACAATCTCTCCTATACGGAAATCAAAAGCCCGAGCAACGGAGTAGTAGGCACATTGCCCTATCGCATCGGTGCGCTTGTCGGTCCCAATATGGCACAGCCTTTCACGGTCGTGTCCGACAATGCGGAGATGTATGCCTATTTCTCCATTTCGGAGAATATGCTACGGCGATATTTGGCTCGCTATGGCTCGATTGACAGCATGATAGCCGGGATGCCGGAAGTGGGCCTGCAACTCAACGACGGCAGCCTGTACA
>ENA-OYXO01000672-OYXO01000672.1-human-gut-metagenome-genome-assembly--contig:-NODE-672-length-9968-cov-3.952688_pt1 | contig 9968 bp, 10 predicted proteins | sample MGYA00244219_ERZ653425 | MGnify/ENA primary metagenome ERZ653425 (study PRJEB26926, sample SAMN06164965) | human gut metagenome | biome: ENVO:00009003; feature: ENVO:2100002; material: ENVO:00002003... | reverse complement strand
AGATCTACACTTCTAGCTTCGTCGGCAGCGTCAGATGTGTATAAGAGACAGGCGACGATGCCCGTCGTGGCTGCTGCCCACTGGCTGGACATCGACGAGCCCACCATGCTGCGTGCCGTCACCCTGTCGAACCTCATCGCCATCCGCATCAAGTCGAAGTTTGGCCGTCTGAGCAACCTGTGCGGCGCCACCGTCGCCGGGACTGGCGCGGCCTGCGGCATTACATACCTGCTGGGCGGCGGCTACCATGAGATATGCTGCGCTATCCAGAACATGGTGGGCAATGTCACCGGCATGGTGTGCGACGGCGCAAAGGCCGACTGCGCGCTGAAAATTTCCACCTGCGTCAATGCCGCCTGTCAGGCAGCGGCCATGGGTACCCGCGGCGTCCGCGTCCAGAGCACCGACGGCATCGTGGAAGAGAACGTGGAGCGCACGCTGGACAACTTCGCCATCCTCAGCACCCACGGCACCAGCGACAGCGTCATCCTCGATCTGATGCTCAACAAAGAACATGCTCCGGACGCCGAATAAGCGTCCTCACAACACCCTGGCAAGCCTGCATCCGCATCCTGCAAAAAACACCCTGCGCCCGAAGCGCAGGAGAATTAGGGGTAAATTATTATGAAAAAGCTATTCGATAACCTGCCGTTCCGGCTGCTTCTCGGTATCATCATCGGCGTCATCCTGGGCCAGGTCTTCCCGGAGAGCGTCATGAAGGTGGTCGTCACCTTACAGTATATCATGGGCCAGCTCATCACCTTCTGCGTGCCGCTCATCATCATCGGCTTCATCGCCCCGTCCATCACCAAGCTGGGTAAGAACGCTTCCCGCCTGCTGGGCGTGGCGATCGTCATCGCGTACGTTTCCTCTGTCTGCGCAGCCCTCATGAGCACCGGCGCAGGCTACGCCCTCATCCCGCACCTGTCCATCGACACTGAGGTGGCCGGTCTGCGGACCCTGCCCGACGTCGTGTTCGAGCTGAACATCCCCCAGATCATGAGCGTCATGAGCGCCCTCGTGCTCAGCGTTCTGGTGGGTCTGGCCGCTACCTGGACCAACAGCAAGCTCACCTGCGACTTCCTCGGCGAGTTCCAGAACATCGTGCTGGACATCGTCGGCAAGATCATCATCCCCATGCTGCCCTTCTATATCGCCGCGACCTTCTGCAACCTGAGCTATGAGGGCATGATCACCCACCAGCTGCCCGCCTTCATCCAGATCATCCTCATCGTCATGGCAGGCCACTATATCTGGCTGGCTGTCCTGTATCTGCTGGCCGGTGCATACTCCGGCAAGAACCCCTGGGAAGTCCTCCGCCACTACGGCCCCGCTTACCTGACCGCTGTCGGCACCATGTCCAGCGCCGCCACTCTGGCTGTCGCTCTGGACTGCGCCCGCAAGAGCAAGGTCCTGCGCAAGGATATGGTCAGCTTCGGCATCCCCCTGTTCGCCAACATCCACCTCTGCGGCTCTGTCCTGACTGAGGTCTTCTTCTGCATGACCATCTCCAAGATCCTCTACGGCCACCTGCCCAGCATCGGCACCATGCTCCTCTTCTGCGCCCTGCTCGGCATCTTCGCCATCGGCGCTCCCGGCGTCCCCGGCGGCACCGTCATGGCTTCTCTGGGCCTCATCACCGGCGTTCTGATGTTCGATGACGCCGGCACCGCTCTGATGCTCGCCATCTTCGCCCTGCAGGACAGCTTCGGCACTGCCTGCAACGTCACCGGCGACGGCGCTCTGACCCTGATGCTGACTGGCTACGCCGAGAAGCACGGCATCAAGAACAACGACAACATCCAGACCCCCATCCTGTAAAGACTGCTTCAAAGGATCTGAGCACATTTCCCTGAAAATACCAGAAACCGGGCTGAGTCCCCCATTCTGACCAGCCCGTGATATGCAAAAGGGGCCTCCTGTAAAGGAGGCCCCTTTTGGTGTGTTATAGGGAGACGGGAGGCTTGGGGTCGTTCGTACGGCCCAGAAGATAGTCGGTCGAGGTGTGGTAAATGTCGGCCAGCGCGATGAGAGTGGTGGTGGGCAGGTCGCGCAGGCCCTGCTCATAGCGGTTGTACTGCGGCTGGGGCATATGCAGCAGGGCGGCGAGCTGGCGCTGGGTGAGGTCGTGGTCTTCGCGCATATCGCGAATGCGGCGGTAGTATGCCATAAGATGTCCTCCTGATAACTGAATGAGTATCTTGACAATACCGCAGAGAGATGCTATGCTGGACATGTGATAGCCAAATGGTTATCTAATCAAAAGGTGCTCAGAAAGGTCGGAAAAGAAACGGAGGAAGCTTATGGCTAAAAAAGAAAAGACGATTTTGTATGCAGTATGTGCAGTTGTTGTCTGTGCAATCATTGCAGTTTGCGTGGTATCGAACATGGGTTCTGGCGAGAAGCGCGAAAAAGAGATGAAAAAGCTTCTGGCAAACAACTGGTATCGGCAGTGGTCGGAGAGTGTGAGCTTTACGCTTTACGACGATGGAACGGTTACGATTCCAGGTTCTTACGGTCAAGGAAAATGGGCACTTGTAAATGATGATGTTTTGAAAATCTCGGATTTCTATGGTGAAACTATGACACTGAAAATTGACGACCTCGATGACCAATGGCTTGTGGTCTATGAAATGGAAAACGGGCAGCAGAGTGAAGAAAAAATTACATTCTGGAACACAGCGGAAGGCGCACAGACGCTCCGTGCAAAATTTTGAAGTTAGGAGTCGAAACTATGTCAAATGAAATGAATCGTCGTAAATTCCTGAAGCTTACTGGCACCGTGGTGCTGGCGACATCTGTTGCGGGAGCACTGGGCGGCTGCTCGGGCGGAGGCGGCGGGGGAGAAGGCCCGGATTCTTCTTCCTCTGACAGTACATCTTCCAGTTCGTCCTCTTCTTCCAGCAGCTCTTCGAGTTCTTCCAGCTCGTCTAGTTCGTCTTTGAGCTCCTCTTCGGAGATGGAGCCCACGAAGATCATTTGGAAAATCAGCGATAAAGGTGACGGCACGGCAACACTGGTCGGCTACGATGATATGGGCGCACAGCCGATGGGGGAGATAATCCTTCCGACAGAGTGGTCTGGGCGGACGATTACAGGGCTTGCTGATAACCTTGGAGGAAAAATCACAAAACTCATCGTTCCGGGAACTTATAAAGATGTGAGAAGTGCCGGAAGCAATAATCTGCAGGAACTGATTTTGCAGGAAGGCGTAGAAAGTGTAAGTAGATTTGACGGAAGCAAAAATCTTTGGAATGTCCAACTGCCTTCTACTCTAAAAGAAATTGGATACGAAGCATTTTGGAATTGCCAGAGCATTACAACTATCAAATTTCCGGCAGGCCTGCAAAGCATCGGCTATTATGCGTTTAAGAATACTGGCCTGCTGAGTGTGACGCTGGGTAAAAACATCAAAGAATATGGCGAACAGGCATTCGCAGAATGTAAGAATTTGTCAAGAGTCGAAATGTACGGCTTAAATCCGGGATGGCTGATGTTTAATAATTGCGTGAGCCTCACAAATGTCACGCTTTCGCCTGAATTGACGAATCTGGAAAGCGGTATGTTTGAGGGATGTGCAGCACTGAAAGAAATAAAGATTCCCAAAAAGGTGACGAGAGTGGGCGGATATGTCTTCAAAGGCTGTAGGTCTCTGGCTAAAATCACACTCCCGGCCACGGTGACGACGATTGAAGGTGAGGCCTTCCGTGGAACGCCGATTTCGAAGTTTGCAATACCTTACGGCGTAAAGGAACTTGGATGGGATACATTCACGGATTGCGTGAACCTGCGGTCAGTGTGGGTCCCGAGCACGTTGCAGAGCATTGGACCTTATTCTTTCAGCGGCTGCAAAATGTTTAGTGATGTGTATTATCAGGGAGGCAAACAGCAGTGGGTGCTAATGTCGGTGAATGACAGCAATACACTGTTCTTGGCGGCGGATATTCACTATAACGTGTCGCAGGCACAGTATGAGATGGTAGTTTAACAAAAGTGCAGTAGAAGCTCCGCATCGAACTCTGAAATAGGAAGTTCGATGCGGAGCTTTTTCCATAGGGTGAGAGCAAAATCCCAAAAATCATACAAAACCTTCTTTATTTTGTCATAACTGTCCCGTATAATAGAACATAGGTCAACATCAAAATTGCGGCCAGCGCCTGGCGGGGGCTGGCTTTGGACTGGATAGAGGAGGAACACTCACATGGCAAACGAAAAGATACTCGTTGTGGACGACGATACCAACATCTGCGAGCTGCTGCGGCTCTACCTGACCAAGGAGGGCTATCAGGTCACGACGGCCAACGACGGCGAAGAGGGCCTTGAAAAGTTCAACCAGCTCAAGCCCGACATGGTGCTGCTGGACGTCATGATGCCCAGGATGGACGGCCTCGAGGTCTGCCGCCGCATCCGCAAGCTGGGCAACACCCCGGTCATGATGCTGACGGCCAAGGGCGAGACCTTCGATAAGGTGCTGGGCCTCGAGCTGGGCGCAGACGACTACATGGTCAAGCCCTTCGACACCAAAGAGGTCGTGGCCCGCATCAAGGCGGTGCTGCGCCGCTGCACCGTCACCACGTCCCAGACCGAGAGCTCCGAGGGCGTCATCGAGTTCGACAACCTCCGCCTCGACATGAACAGCTACGAGCTGCGGGTCAAGGGCAAGGTGGTGGAAGCTCCCCCGAAGGAGCTGGAACTGCTGAACTGCCTTGCCTCTCACCCCAACCGGGTCTACACCCGCGACCAGCTGCTGGACGAGGTGTGGGGCTTCGAATACTACGGCGACAGCCGCACCATCGACGTCCATGTCAAGCGCCTGCGCGAGAAGCTGGCCGGTGCTTCCGATAAATGGGAGCTGAAGACCGTCTGGGGCGTGGGCTATAAATTCGAGGTGCGTCAGTAATGCGCAAAAGTGTTTCCGTTGCGTTCTTCTCACTCATGAGCACCCTGCTCATCTTTGGCACGGTGATCATGGGCAGCTCGGAGCTGGTGCTGTTCAGCAACTACTTCGCGCAGGAGCGGTACGACGTGCTGGACGAAGTGGTCAATGTGGCCCAGCGCACGGCGTCCCATCTGGTGCAGGAAGCCGCTCTGCCGGAAGGCGAAGAACTGGAAGCCCTGAACACCAAGCTCGAGCTCATCGGCGAGAGCGCGGAAGTGTACCTGTTCTTCACCGACTGCGACGGCAACGTGGTGCTGGCCTCAGACCCGGACGATCTGGCCGGGGATGTGGTAGAGGCGTCCGTGCTGGAAAAGTCGGCCAAGGCCAAGGAGAATTATCACATCTTCGGTACGCTGGACGGCGTACTGACCGAGAAGAGCTACATCTCGGTGCATGAGATGCGCAGCGAGAGCGGCGAGTGTACCGGCTACCTCTTCCTCTGCTCGTCGGGCGACCGGCTGGGGGAGTTCCGCCAGGAATTCTTCTCGAACTTCTTCCTCTCGGCCTGTCTGATGCTGCTGGTGGCCAGCGTCCTCACCAAGGTGATGATGCATAAGCTCACCGACCCCATCCAGAAGGTGACGGATGCGGCCCAGCGCTTCGGCGGCGGCGACCTGTCCGTCCGGGTCGAGGGCGTGGACGGCGAAGGCGAAGTGGCCGACCTGGCCCGCACCTTCAACAAGATGGCGGACAATATCCAGTCCAACGACAACTCCCGGGGCCAGTTCATGGGCAATATTGCCCACGAGCTGCGCACCCCCATGACCACCATCAAGGGCTTTGTGGACGGCATTCTGGACGGCACCATCCCGCCCGATATGCAGAACCACTACCTGCAGCTGGTCAGCGAGGAGACCGGCCGTCTGGCCCGGCTCATCCAGAACATGCTCGATCTCTCCAAGCTGGAAAGCGGCGAGTATCAGGTGAACGCCCGGATGTTCAACATCTGGGAGACGCTGACCGGCGTGGCCCTCTCGGCAGAGCAGCGCATCAACGACGGTATGATAGACATTGACGGCCTGACCATGGATGAGAAGGTGCTGGTCTATGCCGACCCCGACCTCATCCATCAGGTGGCCTACAATCTGCTGGACAACGCCATCAAGTTCACCCCGGCAGGCGGCACCATCCGCTTCGGGGTGGAGAGGCTGGGCCCGGAGGTGGAAGTCTCCATCTGGAACTCCGGCCAGGGCATCAGCCCCGAGGCGCTGCCCTACGTCTTCCAGCGCTTCTACAAAGAAGACCAGTCCCGGGGTCTCCACGCCCGGGGCGCAGGTCTCGGCCTGAACATCTGCAAGGTGCTGGTCAACCTCTCCGGCGGCCAGATACGGGTGGAGAGCAAGCAGGGCGAGTGGTGCAGGTTCGTCTTCACCCTGCCCATCCAGCCCCCCAACCCCGGCGGCATGAAGCGTCTGCCCGACGAGAGCGGCCGCCCCGGTGCGGTGGAAGACCCGGCCAGCATGAAGCCGGTAGACTAACTTCACAGCGGTCAGACTGCCCCTCAAAGGAGCGGTCTGGCTGCTTTTTGCATTGTGGAAGAGGGGAGATACGCAGAACTTTACGTCTTTTCCGTGAAAAACACGGCGGCGGGTTTGATTTTTTCACTGTTTTCATGTAAACTATAATCGACTATGCCGACTGCTCCTGTGGGAGATGCCGCAGGGACGGCGGCAGAGCAAAATTATAAAAATTCTCTAAAAAATAACGGGGAGTAAAATAAAATGACAACGATCAGTCCTTCTATCCTTTCGGCTGACTTCAGCCATCTCGGCGCAGACTGCCGTATGGTGCTGGATGCCGGTGCGCAGATGCTGCATTATGACGTGATGGACGGCCACTTCGTGCCGAACATCAGCTTTGGCGTCCCGGTCCTCAAGAGCCTGCACAAGGCCCTGCCGGACGCTTTCTATGACGTCCACCTGATGATCACCCACCCCCAGCAGTACGCCGAGGCTTTTGCCAAGGCCGGTGCCAGCCTGCTCAACTTCCACCTCGAGTGCGACGACGACATCCAGGAGACCATCGACGCCATCAAGGCCCAGGGCTGCAAGGTGGGCATGACCATCAAGCCCGGCACCCCGGTGGAAGAGCTGGGCTACTACCTCGACCAGCTGGACCTCGTGCTGGTCATGAGCGTGGAGCCTGGCTTCGGCGGCCAGAAGTTCATGCCCTCGGCCCTCGACAAGCTCCGCTGGCTCAAGGCGGAAAAAGACCGCCGTGGCCTGAAATTCCTGCTGGAAGTGGACGGCGGCGTGGATGCCGCCACCGCTCCGCAGTGCGTCGCCGCCGGTGCGGACGTGCTGGTGGCGGGCAGCGCCATCTTTGGCGCCGCCGACCCCGCCGCGGCCGTCCGTGCGATGGCAGCTCTCTGAGAGGGGACTGCCCATGGATGAAGCATTGATCCGGCTGCAGGAGGAAGAACTCCAGCGCACCGGCAGATACTATAAGCACATCTGCTTTCTCTGTGTGCCGCTGCTCTGCGTCTCCTGCTACCTCTACGGCCTGCGCCCGCTGCTGCTCTGCGGCTTTGCGGTGCTGATGGGCAACCTGTGCGACCGGCTCATCTCTCTGCTGCGCCGCCGCGTCTATCAGGCCGGGGATTATTCCAACGAGAGCTTTGCCCTCGTCATCACCCTGCTGATGCCCGCGACGGTGGACTGGTATGTCCTCGCCGCCGCCATTCTGGCCGGTGCTCTCATCGGCAAAGAGGTCTTCGGCGGCTATGGCAGCTACCCCTTCCACCCCGCCGCCGTGGGCTACGCGGTGGCGGCAGTGTCCTGGCCGGAGCAGGTCTTCCGCTATCCGGCCCCATACGCCAATATCCCGCTCTGGGACGCCTCCGGCGTGGCAACATCCAGCACCATCTCGGACACCCTGCGCAGTGGCGGCCTCATCAACATCAGCGCCCTGTCGCTGGTGCTGGGCGAGTACGCCGCCCCGATGGGGACCGGTGCAGCCATCGTGCTGGTGGCCTGCGGCCTCTTCCTCTGGATGCAGAAGGATGTGCGGCTGAGCGCCTCCCTGAGTTTCCTCATCACGGCGGGCCTCATCGTCTTCTTCTTCCCGCGCCAGCTGGGTCTGACGGAGGGGACCGCCTTTACGGCGGGCCTTGTGTTCCGCCTGCGCTGTGTGCGCGACGAGATGCTGACGGGCGCGATGCTCTTCAGCGCCGTCTTCCTGCTCAATGAGCCCTACACCTGCGCCCACCACCGGCGGGGCCGCATCCTCTACGGCGTCATGGTGGGAACCTTTACGATGGGCTTCCGCTACTTCGGCGTCTACGAGACAGGCGTCTGCTTCGCCATTCTGGCGGTCAACAGCATCTCCGGCTGGCTCGACCGCACCGAAGTCCGCCTCCATGAGCTGATAAAGAGCGGCGGACACTTCAAAGAGAAGAAGACCGGAAAGGGGGATGCGGAATGAAACGTCATGCTGCAGAACTCATCACCCGGGACCCGGAAAGATTCTTCCACCATGACCGCGTCTTTCTGAATAACCCCGTGGTCATGCAGGGCATGGGCCTTGCGCCGCTGGTCGTCCTTGCGACGAGCGGCCAGAACGCCCTGATGCTGGCCGTGGCCGTGGCGCTGCTGCTGACGCCCTCCCGGATGCTGGCCTGCCTGCTGAGCCGCCTGTTCCCCCTGCGGGAGGAGCATCCGGCCAACGCAGAGCTGGAAAAGAAGCTGCTGCCCCGCAGCATCCTCTATTCGGGCAGCGCGGCGGTGGTCTATCTGGCGGCGTACCCCATCCTGAATCGACTGTTCGGCGTGAGCCTGCTGGTGCTGGGCATCTATCTGCCTATGCTGGTGGTGGAGCCGCTGCTGACCTACCGCTTTGGCCGCGTGCAGGAGACGATGAAAAAGGCCGTCTCCAAGGGCATCCGCATCACCATCGGCTACGGCCTGCTGCTGCTTTTGCTGGGCTGTGTGCGCGAGTGGCTGAGCGCCGGCACGGTGTTCGGCCATGTGCTGAGCTGTCCCGTCCTGCCCATGGCCAGTATGCCGGCAGGCGGCTTCATCGTGCTGGGCGTGCTGTGTGCCGTCTGGCGCACGCTGGCCAGGAAGTACAAAAACTATCTGACATCGGAGGCCCGCGGCCTCATGGCGGTCTACCGCCAGAAAGAGGGGGAGCCTGAGGATGAATGATGTGATGCAGGCCGTCGGCGTATTTTTTGGCTACGCCGTGCTGGCCGTCTTTGCACAGAACGCGGTGTTCACCCGGGGCCTCGGCGTGTCCCGCCTCGTCCAGCTGGTGGGCGACGAGCGCACCAGCAGCGGGTGGTTCGCCCTGCTGCTCTGTGTCACGCAGGTGCTGGTGGCTCCGCTGGCGTTCTATGCGGGCGGCTTCATCGCCGCCCAGTCCAACCCCGCCCAGCTCCGTCCGCTGGCCTATCTGGCCTGCGTGGCGGTGGTGAGCCTGTTTGAATTTATCGTGCTCTGGGCCGCACGGGGCAAGCGCCACGGCGGCCAGCTGCTCCGCATCCTGCCGCTGGCGGCGGTCAACAGCGGCGTGCTGGGTACGGTGCTGGTGGAGCGCACCCAGAGCTTTACGCTGGAGCAGAGCATGGGCTTCGGCCTCGGCAGCGGCCTGGGCTATCTGCTGGCCGTCATGCTGGTGACGGAGGCTGACCGCCGTCTGCGCAGCGAGGCCATCCCGGAGGCGTTCCGGGGCCTGCCCATCACGCTCATCTACATCGGCGTGCTGGCGCTGGCCATCTATGGTTTTACGGGCCACTCGGTGATCCTGTGAGGAGTGCAGGAGAAAGGGACGATCATGGCAAAGTATAAAAAGGTCAAGCGGTATCACCGCAGTTTTTACAGCCCCGGCATGTGGGTGAAGAAGGCCGTCGGCATCATCGTGCTGGTGGCCGTGGTGCTGGTCGTGGGCTGGCTGGCCGCGCCCCATGTGCTGGACTGGGCCACCCATACCTGGTAGACCGTGGTGCGGGATCGTGACCTCTCCGCATCCAGTGCTGTCAGCGAGAGTGCATCCTCCGGGGCACCTGTCTCTTATACACATCTGACGCTGC
>ENA-OYXO01000644-OYXO01000644.1-human-gut-metagenome-genome-assembly--contig:-NODE-644-length-10358-cov-6.277783_pt1 | contig 10358 bp, 8 predicted proteins | sample MGYA00244219_ERZ653425 | MGnify/ENA primary metagenome ERZ653425 (study PRJEB26926, sample SAMN06164965) | human gut metagenome | biome: ENVO:00009003; feature: ENVO:2100002; material: ENVO:00002003... | reverse complement strand
CTCATAAAAAAGTTCTGCCTGCGCGACATGAACCATCTTCTGTATTCCAACAATTAATCCATCTTTATCCATCAAAAGACTGGCATCATACGCTCTATGATTGTCCTTTCCTTCCTCCGGCTTTAAATACAAATTAGGGACAGCCATAATCTGATGTTTTTTACAGGCCTCCTGAAATGCTTTTACTATTTGAGAATCCAAAGCCACTTGATAGGCTGATTTATCCTGCCCCTCAAATTGTGGAAAAAATTCTGTCAGCTGAACCTCCGGAAATAAAATCATATCTGCATGATTTTTTGCTGCTTCCGCAATCGCATTCAAACTTTTATTCAGATTTTCCTTAACACTTCCCGCATTCGCCATCTGATACATTGCAAGTTTCATGATATCTCGCTCCCACGGAACTGGTGTCAGGCACCTCGTTCCTAAATTTCTTTCCTCTTACATTCCCTTTAATTTTATGATATAATACTTTCTGTTGCAATTTAATAAATAACGACAATAAATATCGGTGTGGCTTTTGTCCGGTAGCCATCCACTGCTATTTATTGTCGTTTTTTGTTTCCCACGAAAAGGAGTTATTTTTATGCCAAAAACAAAATTTCAAAGTATTATTTTTACTGCTCTGATGGTCTTTTGCATGGTTTTCTGCCTGATTTTCTTCTTGATTACAAACACTTCCAAAAATCAGCGTTCCTGTTATTACTCTTTTTGCGACTTTCGTACATAATGGAATCACACCGGATTGGTTTTTTCAATGGATAAAACTTGCTGTCTTTAAAAGCGTAAACATTACCAAAACTTCTGTCTAATAAATTTTTACGCTCTGAAAGATAATAAAAATGGTAAAAATACCATCCATCACCTCTCCCGTTATAGAACCATTCAGGCGTTCTACCAACTCTTTTGCGATTGACAACCCCAACCCTGTTGCGTTTTTGCTTCTTGCTTTGTCTGCCTTATAAAAGCGGTCAAACACCTTACTGGCATCCATCGGTTCCTGTATATAATAGCCATTTTCAAAGCAAATCTGTACGGTATCTGTATCGGTTGTAAGGCGAACCGAAAGATGATTGTTTCCGTGTTCCATACAATTTTTTATTATATTCTGGAAAATGCGATGAAGTGCAGGTTCATTTCCCTGAATCAATATATTCTGTTCTGGAACAGCAATGAGCGGTTCCATGCCGCGTTGCTTAATATCTTTATAGAAGCTAAAAAGTACACTCAATAGGATTTCATTCACAGCACACGGATATAGCTCTACTTCATACGCCCTGTTTGTGAGTTTGGCGTAGGTAAATAGTTCGTCAAGCATTTCTTTCAATGAAGAAAGACGGTCAGCAATAACAGAGGCATATTGTTGTCGTTCCTCGGAATCACTGCTTTTTAACAGGAGCTGAAAATATCCGTCCATAGAAGTCAAAGGTGTGCGTATATCATGGGAAAGATTGATTATTGTATCTTTCAGATGACTTTCATTTTCTGCAATCTTTTTTCTTAAAGCTGCCGTCTGCTCAATCAGAATATTTAATTCATCTGTAAGTTCAGCGATACATCCCGATTTTCTGTCACTGGTTATCAGCATATTGGTCTTATGCTGGTTTAGAAAAGAAATTTGACGCCTGACATGTTTAATCTGTTGCCAATCATAGACTGCCATCCCCATCAGCTCATGTCAAGTATGGGACAAAAAAATTACATTTTTTTGCTGATGTCTGCAACCGCCTATTTGATAAGCATTGAAACGATTATCAGTTCACACCTGCGCAGAACTCATCGAAGTTTTCAAACATGATTTTCTGTTTATCAATCTTCTTTTCTGTATGATAATGTCCACAGTACCACTTCTTATATTCCATCCTATCCTCAATCCCATCTAGCCAGACCTCTGTTGACTTGTCAACACTATTCTGATCCACACCAGCCATAAAACTTCGACTGGTTCATATTTCAATGGTGTTGTATGGCTTAGCACCACATCCACCTGCCAACCAGATTTTTCAAGCTGCTGTTCAACATATTTCTTGATTTCATCCGAGGGCTGCTCGTCCTCCCACCAGCCCCATCCGTATGCAATGCGGATTGCCTTATCAATGCTGTACGCCTCACCCATCACAACCGTCTGCTTTCCTTTCAGATCAAATATCTCTCCGTCTTTTGCAAACAGAATACTGGGATATTCTTCTTCATAAAACACTGTTCCACCATGCCACAGCTTTTCTTTATAGCTGTCTATCATATAAGGACGCTGTTCATGGTTTCCATGAATAGCAAATATCGTGATTGGAAGAGACTCTAGTACACCGAATAATAAGTATATCGTCATGCGAAGTCTGAAAACGCCTGCAAAATACTTCAATGCGTTCAAAATTCCCATGTGTGTCACCTGTAATAAATATCATCCTCTTGTCCTTTCCGGGTGTCCGCAAAATGGACACCCTTATTATACCACACACTGTTTACAGAACGGAAAAAATTTTCTCATAAATATCTTGATGTTTCCATGTGACATTCAACTGATTTTCATCAATAGATGCCAGTATCTCCCGTTTTCTTGCCTCTGTTAGTGCCTTCTTCCCAGCAAATGCTTCCCTTGTTATTTTCCCGGCTTTGTAACTTTCATAGTCTGCTATTTTACTGCCCTCAAGCTTTTTCGTTTCAGCCTTTAATCTTTTAATTATCATATCCGGCTGATCCTGCCCGAACCTATCTTTCTTTTTCTGCTTCAGAATATTTTCGGCTGTCACAAGCATTTCTGCCTGATTTCTTACCAGTCTGACAAGCGTATTTTCCACAACTTCCTTTCTTATCCGTACATTTTTACACGGACTGTCATTATGGGTTCTTCCAGTAGGACAGTACATGTAAATATCTTTTTTGTTCCCCGGTCTGAGTGTCAGACCACAGTGGGGACAGATAATAACAGAGTAATTCCTTTTATTCGACGGATTATCTTTCTTTCCACGTTGTACTGTCCGCATGTTTGCGTTTGCCTTGTCAAATTCCTCATGTGTCACAGTGCCCTCATGTGTGTTCCTGACTATAATCCAATCAAATTCGTCAACCGCAACCTGATGTTTTGACTCAAAGGATTCATACACTTTCTTATGCGAAACCATGTGACCTACATATCTTTCGTCACGGATAATCTTTGCAACCATACTTGTGTTCCAGCCGCCCTTTTTGCCGTCAGGATACCAGTCTCTCGTGCAGCCTTTCAAACGGTCCTATATACTCCCCCCGCTTCATTCTTGTTGCTACCGCACTCTTTACTTTTTGTGACAAATCCCTGGCTCTCGCTTGTCCCCGAACCGGGTAACATACACTGGGACGGCTTCATCCCACACTGCGCCTCTGTCATAGCCCATAACATGAACTTCGTTCATGTATGACGGAATCCGCAGGCAGCCACTCCCGAAAAATGCTTTTCGCTGAAATTCCGGTGCCGTTCTATCTCATTATCTCTGGTTGCCATGCCAGTAGGCACAATCCTCTGCTCTTAAAAACTTACGTTTTTTACCTTCACAGGCAACAATGTTATCCATTGCAGGTATGTCATCGCACGAAATGGGATTCTGCCACCCTTTTATCGCTACATAAGCATAGGCAGATAAAAAGGCGAAAATAAAATCGGGTGTATGCGTGTCCTATTTAGTTTTTCAAAGTTCAAGACTCATGTGAGCCTATAACTATGATAGGGCAAAACACCTGATTTTTTTACGACACAGATTGGAGAGTAAGACGGTGTAATCTGGTAATTTTATGTGAAGTCCATTTCATGTACGATATATCATTGATAGATAAGATAAAAACAAAGGAGATTCCACTATGAACGATTTACAGATACTTATTGATAACTACTTAGAGTATTGCAAGAGTCAAAAAAGGCTTGACAGTAAAACAATAAACGCATACCGAATTGATTTAAGGCAATTTTCAGAACAGAATATTACCCAAAATGCATCCGGCATTACCTCGGCTATGTTAGAAAACTATGTTGCAACACTCCATCAAAAGTACAAACCAAAAACGGTCAAGAGAAAAATTGCATCGTTAAAAGCACTTTTTCATTATCTTGGGTACAAGGAAATTATTACTATAAATCCGTTTAATAAAATACAACTGCGTTTTAGAGAACCAACTATTCTGCCAAAAACGATTCCCTTGCATACTGTTGAGACATTTCTATCTGCCATATACAACCAATATCACAACGCAAAAACCACTTACCAAAGGGATTGTGCACTAAGAGATGTAGCCGTTATAGAATTACTTTTTGCTACAGGGATGAGAATTTCCGAACTATGTTCTTTAAAAATTAGTGATGTGAATTTGTATGACAGAACTGTTTTGATATATGGAAAAGGAGCCAAAGAACGGATTATTCAAATCGGAAATGATGATGTGACAAAAATTCTAAATACATACAAAAACACTTTCCTAACTGAAATGCAAAAGTGCAATCACTTTTTTGCAAATCCAAACGGAACTGCATTATCCGATCAATCTGTGCGGCGCATGATTAAGAAATATACCTCTCTTGCTGGCATTGAATTGCATATTACACCGCATATGTTCCGCCACCCGTATGTCAAGCCCACGACAAAAAAATTTATAACTTTTTTTGAAGTTTTTCGGGCAGCTTCATAGCTGCCCATAGCTGTTTCAAATGGGTGTTCACGGTTATACCTCCTTTTCGGATTCCTTAGTTTCTAAGAAATCCTGTGTTGCATATTCAATCTCAATCCGATCTCCTGGAAAGACGTAAACTTTGTTGATAAGCCGGTCAATCAGAGCTTTTGTCAGCATGTTGGCGTTTCCGACTTCCTGCACAATTTCCTGTTGTTTCAGCTTAATCTCATAATCACTTTTTATCTGCTTTGTCTGTGCAGTAATGACAGCATGAACATTTTTGGCTTGTACCAGCTCCGTGTCATAAACCGCTTTTCGTGTTCGATAGGTTTCCAAATCAATCTCTCCGAGTGCATACTGCTCATAAAGATGCCGCTTGCTGTCTTGAATAGAACGGAGTTTTTCTTCATGTTCGGCCTGCTGGACTGTCTGCAAATCCAATTTATCCTTATTGCTATCAATTCCCAATGCCGGACACATTTGAGCCCGAATTGTTTCAAATACAACCTGCTCCAGATCTGCCATCTTTATGCGCACACCATGACAAGGAAGCGTTTCAGCCACCTCGGAATGACGGCAATAAAACCACGCACCATTTCGTAGAGACATTGCATGATCGCAGCATCCACAGAACACCTTACCACGGAGCAGATAATCACGTGGCTTTTTATTTGACAGAGAGAAACGCTTAATTGAAGCATTGGCTTTCTCAAATAGATCCACACTTACAATAGCCGGATGATGGTTCGGTATTTTGAACCACTCACTTTCATCCTTTAACTGTGTATGTCGGCTGCCAATCTCTTTTACTTTTCTCTTGCCAATTACATAGGTACCGATATATCTTTGATCTTCTAAAATACGCAGGACCGTTGATGTACTCCAAACGCCGTTTGTTCGGGAAACATTGTAATAGTCCTTGCCTTTAAGTTTGCGATATTCCCCAGGGGTGGGGATATTCATAGCATACAATCTTCTTGTGATCTCGGCTGCGGTGTTGCCTTCAGACGCCCATTGAAATATCATCTGCACATTCGGGGCAACATCCTCGTCCGGTTCCATACGTCCGTCTGCACTCTTGCGATAGCCGTAAGGACAGATGACACTCTGATATTCTCCACGACGCATCTTTGCGTATTTTGCACTTTTGGTTTTCATGGACATATCCCGGCTATAACACTCGCTAATAAGATACTTGAAAGCAATATCAATCCCTCCGGTATCACCTTTGAAATTAGCTGTGTCAAAATCATCACTGACGGAAATAAAACGGGTGTGGTAAAGAGGAAATACCCGCTCAATAAAATAGCCGGTTTCAATGCTGTTGCGTCCAAATCGGGAAAGGTCTTTTACAATAATACAGTTGATCTTTCCGGCCTGAACCATTGTTAAAAGTTCCTGCACCGCTGGACGCTCAAAGTTTGTCCCTGTATGACCATTGTCAATAAATTCCAAAATCTCACTGTTATCCCATTCCGGCAGAGACATAGCTTTTTCACGAAGAATCAGTTTTTGATTTGGTATGCTCAAACTTTCGGTTTTGAAATCTTCCACAGAAAGACGGATATAAAGGGCAATCACATAGTTGTGCACGGTTCCACCGCCTTTCCCTGAAATTCATTTTTGAAACGGAAGGTTACATGAATATTCCGCTCATGGTCGATCTCAATTCGTTCAATCAGCCGTTCAATCAGTTCTGCAGTCAGCAGATGATCCTGTGCCAGTGCTTTTGCATCCTTTTCCATTGCACGGTATCGGGCAAGCTGGTTGTCCAGGGAGTCCATAGATTTTTCAAATACTTCAATCTCACCAGACAGAGCATTGATAGCATATTCATAATCCGCCTTCAATTCAAAGTATTCATCATTTGTCAAAATACCCTGCACAAAATTTTCATATAGACCACGGATCAGCCGGCGTGTTTTTTCAATTTCCTGCCGTTTGGCCGACATCTGAATTTTCAGCTTATCTTTTTCCTGTTTTTGTCTTGCCTCCAACTGAAAGAGTGGCAGCGACATTCCCAGCGCAACTGTCAGCTCTTTTTCAAGAATAGCCGTAACAGTAGAAATCAGTTCCTTTTCCTGCATCGTTGCGCCTTTGCAGCTATCTTTTTCTACCCGGCTGTTTGTAAGGCAGTGGAACCAATAAGTATCGGGGCCTTTCCGGCGCTCGACACGTTGCCGGTGAAGGCTTCTGCCACAATCAGCACAGAACACTTTGCCTTTGAAAATGTTTGGCGTGTAGGGGCGTTTTGGAGTTGCTTTGCTTTCTTCACAGATCTGTTTTCTGTATTCCTGAACTGCATTAAACAATTCATAGCTAATGATCGGTTCATGGGTGCATTTGGCAATAATCAGATTATCTTCTCCAGCCTTGACCTGCTGATGATCTACAATCTTTGTTTTTCCTTGCACCAGATCGCCTGTATAGACTTCGCTTTCTAAAATTTTCATCACTGTACGGGTCTGCCATTTGCCGCTTCCGATCAGGCCCGGACTGGTAATCTCGCCAGTGTCCTTTTTATAATGGCTCGGTGCCGGAATCCCCATCTCATTTAGATTGCGGACAATCCGGTTTAGCGACACATGCTCGTGTGCCCATTCAAAAATCTGTTTTACCACAGGGGCAGTATTTTCATCAATCAGAAGTTTATGGCAATTATTAGGGTCTTTCCTGTAACCGTAAGGTGCCCGTGCACCAATATAGTTGCCATCTTTCATAGCCTGCCGCGCTTGTGCTTTGATTTTTCGTCCAATGTCCAGAGCATAGGCTTCATTGATCATATTTTTCAAAGGCAGCATGATACCGCCATGAAGATTTCCGGAATCCGCTGTATCAAACTGATCCGTAACAGCAATGAAGCGAACATTATGAGCATGGAAATACTGTTCGATATAATAACCTGTGTCAATAGAATTTCGCCCTAATCGGGAAAGATCCTTAACAATCACACAGTTAATGTGGCCTGCTTCAATATCAGATAGCATCCGCTGAAATCCAGGGCGGTGAAAATTTGTCCCTGTCGCTCCGTTGTCGATATAGGTATCATACACAACGAAGTCCGGTTTATCTGAAAGAAAGTCATTCAGTACCAGCTTTTGATTTTCTACTGAGCAGCCCCGCTTTTTGTTATCCTCCACAGAAAGACGGATATACAGAGCCACATGTACATATAAAGATGGTGCCGGCATAGGCACTGCCGTCTGTTTTCTGCTTTTTCTTGCCATTTAGCCCACCATCCTTTCTTCATTTTTTGTAGCAATCTGTTCCGCCAAAGAGATTGCTTTCTGATATTCATCCTGGTAATTAAATTCAATATGCAGTTCATCTTTACCCATTACCCGTATGCTTCGGATAAGCTGCATGACTGCCCGGCGGTCAATATCCTCCATAGTAGAAAATTTCATAAAATGGTTGATCCAACGGTTTCGTTCGCTTCGGTTTTCCAATACATCTGTAAGTTTATCGTTCCATTCAGCGATTGCCTTTTGGAACAGTTCAATATCTGCATTGTATTTTCGCTTATAAGAGAGAAATTCTTCCTTTGTCAGAATTCCACTCACCAGATTTTCATAGAGTTTTGCCTTAAAGCCCTCGGTCTGTGCCACACGCTTTTCATTTACTCTGATCTGTGCGGCATATTCCTGCGCCAATTCCCGGTTGATCCGTTCCTGACTGATACTGGACAGCAGGGCATCCAGAGAAGCAACATTTTCAATATGTCCTTTCAAACTGTCCTGCACACATTCAATCAGATCCGACTCTTTCAGCATGACCGACGATGTGCAACCATTCTTTTTGCCGGTCGGGCAGTAATAATAGTGATACTCTTTATCTTTATAGCGGTTCGTCTTGCGGGTCATACGACAGCCACAGCAGCCGCAGATCAAAATACCGGAAAACAGGTAAACCTTATCCGATTTGGGAGAAGTCCTTGTGTCAATCCTGCGGAGCCGTTGCACCAGATCAAAATCGTGCTTTTGTACGATCGCTTCATGGGTTCCCTCCACACGAATCCATTCCGAAGAAGGTTTGTCCTCGCGCTCTTTTAATTTGAAATGGGGCGTTGTCTGTTTGCCCTGAACCAGTGTTCCGGTGTAGGTTTCATCCTGCAAAATGCGGATGATTGTAGTTGCAGACCATTTGCAATCCTTTCGGTCTGTATAGCCACCTTTTGCATGAGGCATTCCGTGATTGCGCTTATACGCTAAAGGCGAAAGAATTCCTAATCGGTTCAGTTCATCCGCTATATGGGACGCGCTGAATCCCTCCAGCCGTTTTCTGAAAATATCCCGCACAACATTGGCAGCATATTCGTCTACTTCCAGGCTCTTGTGTTTATCGCCGACTTTCACATAACCATAAATGGTAAAAGCACCTACAAAATCCCCGCTGCGCCGTTTTACTTCCAGGGCGCTCCGTGTCTTAACGGAAATATCCCGACAGTAAGCCTCATTCATAATGTTTTTGACAGAAACCGTGAGATCATCGGCAGCGTCATTTTCCGTGTCCACATTATCGTTAATTGCGATAAAACGCACTCCATAGGCTGGAAATACCCTGCGCATATAACGGCCTGTTTCTATGTACTCACGACCTAAGCGGGAGAGGTCTTTGACAATCACGCAGTTAGCTTCGCCTTGTTCGATCATCCGCATCATTTCCTGAAATGCCGGGCGATCAAACAAAACACCACTATAACCATCGTCAATTTTTTCTGCCACAACCTCAATTTCCGGGTGTCGGGCTATGTAGTCATCGATCAGGCGCCGCTGGTTAGCAACGCTGTCACTTTCTACTGTTTTATCATCCGTATAAGAAAGACGGATGTACTTAATCGCTTTGTAAACCTGCATAAAAAAACACTCCTTTCGTTGCACAGAAAAATCCCCGCAATTCAAGAAGTGTGGTTATTCCATATTCAATTCCTTTTCCGATTCTTATTCTACCATGCTTTTACGGAAAAGTCAGCCCCTTTCTTAAAATTGCAGCTATCGCAAAATACCCTTGATACATTCTTCCAGGGTAGCACCTTCAGCAGAAAAACTGGCTTGTACAGTAAAACGTCCACACTTAAAATGGTATGGATTTTTGATTTGCTGAACAAATTCTGCAATCCGTTCATCACGGGAAAGTTCTTTGTTGACAGAGACATCCCGAATGTCTACCAGCGTACCCACTTCACTGACAATGGTGTTCAATTCCATAGTATCAACTCCCTTCTGAAAACTGTGTTATCAAAACCACATGAATAGGTCGGATCTATGGTTATTACACACATAAATCCGGCCCATTATATCTGATTTCGATTTTGCTGCCGTATTTGCCACGCACCCCGGCAAGTCCTTCTGTTATAAGGACGGGGCTATTACAGGCTGCGGATAGCGTCACCGCATCATAGTCCCACATACGCCGCCGCTTTGCCAGAGCAAGCAAACGCCGCAGGAACTCTCCCCAAGTCTTTAGGAAGCTGTGAAGAAGTACCATTATGATCTGCGTCGTTATCGCGTCCGGCCTGCCACAGCCGGTTTCGTAGGTTGCGTTTATCGCTCGGACAGCCTGGATTCATCACCTCCTTAGGCCGCCTGTCACCGCGCCGCCCCATCTGCCGCTCGGAACACAGAATGAAGTACCTGTAACAACGTATATTCGGTTGTCAAGGAACAAGCAAGGGGCATGGCCTGTCTCTTATACACATCTGACGCTGCCGACGAAGCTAGAAG
>ENA-OYXO01000643-OYXO01000643.1-human-gut-metagenome-genome-assembly--contig:-NODE-643-length-10360-cov-3.447162_pt1 | contig 10360 bp, 6 predicted proteins | sample MGYA00244219_ERZ653425 | MGnify/ENA primary metagenome ERZ653425 (study PRJEB26926, sample SAMN06164965) | human gut metagenome | biome: ENVO:00009003; feature: ENVO:2100002; material: ENVO:00002003... | reverse complement strand
AACACGATGTTCGTCATCATCTCCGTTTCGTTGTTCTATAATGTTGCAGCAGCCAATGGCACGCTGGAAAAGATTTCCCGCTCGCTGCTGTATGCCTGCCGTAAATTCCCGGGAATGCTGCCATATGCACTGTTCGCCGTTGCTGTCATCCTGTCGGTCATGGGTGCAGCATACTTCACGGTTCTGGCATTCCTCGCTCCCATCACGCTGCTCATCTGCGAAGAGTCCAAGATGGACAAGCTGACCGGTGCAGTCGCCATCAACTGCGGCGCATTGGCGGGCGGTGATTTCCCGACGGCTGCGCTTGGCGTTATCTTCCGTGGTCTGATGGACAGCTCCTATGAGGCAGCTCCCGAACTGGAAGCCATTGATTCTTTCGTGACCTGCCTGAAAATGTTCGGTCTGGCAGTCCTGTTCTCTCTGATCCTCGTTACGATTTTCCGTTTTGCACTGCCTGCAAACCGCAACATCGGCAAAGATATCAAGTTTGAAAAACCGGAAGCATACACCACCACACAGAAGCAGACGCTCTATCTCATGGTCGCGATGATGGCAGTCGTTCTGGTTTTCCCGCTGCTCAAGCTGCTGATCCCCGGCAATGCGGTCATCAAGCTGGTTGCAGGAAAGATCGACGTCGGCTTGGTCGCATTCGTCTTCGCTGTCATTGCGCTGCTGATGAAGCTTGCTCCGCAGAAGGAGATCATCGCTCGTGTTCCTTGGAATACTATCCTGATGATCGCCGGAGCTGGTATGCTGATCGCCGTTGCAGTTGAGGCTGGAACCATTGACCTGCTGTCCAACTGGATCGGCAGCAACGTTCCGACCTTCCTGGTTCCGATCGCATTCAGTCTGGTCGGCGCAGTCATGAGCTTCTTCAGCTCTACCACCGGTGTTGTCTGCCCGGCTCTGTTCCCGCTGATCCCCAGTCTGTCCGCAACGACGGGTCTGGGCGCGGCCAATCTGTTCACCTGCACGGTTCTCGGCGCGCAGAGCAGTGCAATCAGCCCCTTCTCTTCCGGCGGTTCCCTGATTCTGGGTTCCTGTGGCAATGAGGAAGAGCGCAGCAGCCTGTTCAACCGTCTGCTGTTCGTCGCAACGCCTATCAGCATCGGTGTTGCAGCTATATTCAACCTCATCGTTTCTATGGTTCTGTAAAAGTCTGATTCACTCCGGGGAGGGGAGGCTCCCCTTTTCTGGAGTGCCTTTTTGAGAGAGTATAAGAACGCAAATGTGTGAAAAAAGGAGAGTACCATGCTGAAATTATACGGTAACGGGATCTACCTCGTAAACGGCGAGACCATCTGCTCCTGCCCTGAGGAAGTGGCCCAGAAGACCGGCCGCACCGTGGACGCAAAGGAAGCTGAGAAAGGCACTATGGCCTACGGTATCCTGCAGGCCCACAACAAGAGCGGTGACCCCGACCAGCTGCAACTGAAGTTCGACTCGATGACCAGCCACGACATCACCTATGTCGGCATCATCCAGACGGCCCGCGCTTCCGGCATGAAGCAGTTCCCGCTGCCATACGTCCTGACCAACTGCCACAACAGCCTCTGCGCTGTCGGCGGCACCATCAACGAGGACGACCACAAATTCGCCCTGTCCGCCGCTCATAAATACGGCGGCATCTACGTCCCTACCAACATGGCCAACATCCACAGCTACAACCGTGAGACCATGGCCGGCGGCGGCAAGATGATCCTCGGCTCCGACTCCCACACCCGCTACGGTGCACTGGGCACCATGGCGGTCGGCGAGGGCGGCGGCGAGCTGGCCAAGCAGCTTCTGGGCCGCACCTATGACTTCGCTCGTCCGCAGGTCATCGCCATCTACCTGACCGGCAAGCCCCGCCCGGGAATCGGTCCCCACGACGTGGCTCTGAGCATCTGCGGTGCCGTCTATAAGAAGGGCTATGTCAAGAACAAGGTCATGGAGTTCGTCGGCCCCGGCATTGCCGGCCTGCCCATCGAGTATCGCAACGCCATCGACGTCATGACCACCGAGACCACCTGCTGGTCCTCCATCTGGGTCACCGATGAGGAGACCCAGCGTTACTACACCATCCACGGCCGTCCGCAGGACTTCAAGAAGCTGCAGCCTGCGGAGGTGGCCTACTACGATGGCTGCGTCTACATCGACCTGAGCACCATTGAATCCACCATCGCTATGCCGATGCACCCCTCCAACACCTACACCATCCACGAGCTGCAGGCCAACGCTGCCGACATCCTGCACGCTGTACAGGAAGAGGCCAACAAGCAGATCAAGGGTGCCAAGATGAATCTGGACAGCAAGTTCCACGATGGTGCCATCTGGGTCGATCAGGGCGAGATCGCAGGCTGCGCCGGCGGCACCTTCGACAACATCTGCGCCGCTGCCGACATCCTGCGGGGTCAGAGCTGCGGCAACGGTGCCTTCACCCTGAGCATCTATCCGGGTTCTATGCCCGCCCTGAGCGAACTGCTCAAGAATGGCCGTGCCAACGATCTGGTCAACGCCGGTGCCATCATGCGCGAGTGCTTCTGCGGCCCCTGCTTCGGTGCAGGCGACTGCCCGGCCAACGGCGAGTTCTCCATCCGCCACACCACCCGCAACTTCCCGAACCGCGAGGGTTCCAAGCCGGGCGAGGGTCAGATGTCCAGCGTGGCACTGATGGACGCACTTTCCATCGCCGCCACCGCAGCCAACGGCGGCAAGCTGACCGCTGCCACCGATCTGGACGTGGAGTATACGAACCCTGAGTACCACTACAACGCCTCCCTGTACGAGAAGCGCGTTTACAACGGCTGGGGCCATGCCGAACCGGATGCCGAGCTGCGCTTCGGCCCGAACATCAAGGACTGGCCCGAGATGCCTGCCCTGACCGACGATCTGCTGGTCAAGGTCTGCTCCTACATCACCGACCCCGTCACCACCACCGACGAGCTGATCCCCTCCGGTGAGACTTCTTCCTATCGCTCCAACCCCGAACGTCTGTCGGAGTTCGCTCTGAGCCGCCGCGATCCCCAGTACGTCTCCCGTAGCAAGGTCATGCGCCAGATCGAGCGCGACCGCGAGGCGGGCAAGGCCCTGCCCGAGGAAGTCCTGAACGTCTATGCTGCCCTGACTAAGGCTGGTGTGAAGAACGATCCCGCCCACACCGACATCGGCTCCACCATCTTCGCCAATATGCCCGGCGACGGTTCCGCCCGTGAGCAGGCCGCTTCCTGCCAGCGTGTCATGGGTGCATCCGCTAACTTTGCCAAGCAGTACGCCACCAAGCGTTACCGCTCCAACTGCATCAACTGGGGCATGACGCCCTTCCTCGTAGAGAACCCCGAGGTGTTTGAACTGGGCGATTACATCTTTGTGCCCGGTATCCGTGAGGCCGTTCTCGAGAACAAGGCCAGCTTTACTGCTTACGCCGTCAAACCGGACGGCACCGTGACCGCCTTCCCGGTCTCCACCGGTGCCCTCACCGAGCCGGAGCGTCAGATCATCGCCGACGGCTGCCTCATCAACTACTATCGGAACAACCAGTAAGCAACCATTCTCCCAGAGAATGGTTCAAGATTGGATCTGACGATTTTACAAACGTCTGGTCTTAAGGTATCATAGTTTCAGAGTCGGTCTGCTGCTCTCCGAAACCGGGGAACGGTGGATCGGCATTGTGGTGGCTCGGAAACTATGCCAAAATGGAATATGTCTTGTATACAAGAGAAATTTTTGGCGATTCTTAACGAATATTAAGACTGACGCTATGCCTTTTGTAAGATTGTCCGATTATGATAGAACCATCAGGAGCGGCGCAGTGAGGCGCTGCCCCGCAAGTACGGTATAACGATTGAAGAAACCACCTGCCAAGGAGGAAAAAAGCATGGAGATCAAGAAAGCAGCCACGGCTGGCACTCTGGAATCCAGCGACTGCATGGTGACCGTCGAGCCGGGTGAGGGTAAGATCGATTTCTCCCTCGAAAGCTCCGTCATCCATCAGTACGGCAACCAGCTGCGCAAGGTCGCGCTGGAGACCCTGAAGGATCTGGACATCGACAACGTCCGCATCACCATCGTGGACAAGGGCGCACTGGACTGTACCCTGAAGGCCCGCATCGAGGGCGCGGTGTTCCGCTCTGTTGACCAGTATGAGAATCTGCCTTGGGGAGGTGCCATTCGATGAATAATCCGAACAAGAAGCGCCTGCGCCGCACGATGATGTTCCTCAATGCGCAGAAGCCCGGCCTCATCAAAGACCCTTACATCTATAAGGCCGACTCCCTGATGCTGGACCTCGAGGACGCTGTCGCCGAGAACCAGAAGGATGTCGCCCGTTTCAGCCTGTATCACGCCCTGAAGACCGTGGATTACCGCGGTGCAGAGCGCGTCGTCCGTATCAACGGTCTGGACACTCCCTACTGGCGGGAAGACATCCGTGCCTGCGTGGCCGGCGGCTGCGATTCCATCCGCATCCCCAAGACCGAGCACGCCGAGGACGTCCGCCGCGTGGCTGCTGCCATCGCCGAGGACGAGAAGACCTATGGCCGTCCTGAGGGCGAAGTCCTTATCATCGCTGCTCTGGAGTCTGCCCGCGGCGTGATGAACGCTCTGGAGATCTGCGAGAGCGATGAGCGCCTGTTCGGCATCGCACTGTCCGGCGGCGACTACACCAAGGACCTGCAGACCCACATCACCGGCACCGGCATCGAGCTGATGGGCGCCCGCCAGCAGATGATTATTGCCGCCCGCGCCGCAGGTGTGCAGTGCTTCGACACCGTTTACACCGACCTGAAGGACATGGACGGCTTCCGCAAGGACGTGGAGAACATCCACCTGATGGGTTTCGATGGCAAATCCATCATCAACCCCCGTCAGATCCCCATCGTCCACGAGATCTTTACGCCCACCCAGAAGGACATCATCTTCGCTGAGAAGGTCGTCAAGGAAATCGACAGCAAGAAGGCACTGGGCATCGGCGTCTTCACCGTTGACGGCAAGATGATCGACATCGCCTTCTACGACGGCGCAAAGCGCACCATCGATCTGGCCAAGGCATCCGGCGTGTATAAGGGGGATTTGTAATTATGTTGAACGCAGTCGGCAGAGAAATTCCCGAAGAGATCCTCGAGCGCACCGGCAAAGAGGTCTTCCAGGGCAACAATTATAAAGACGGCAAGGCCTTCCAGAAGGCCAGCCCGAAGGTCACCCCCGTGATGCGCAATGACCACGACAAGATGGTCAAGGACATCCACGAGGCTCTGGTCAAGTGCAATGCCCACGACGGCATGACCGTCTCCTTCCACCACCACTTCCGCGAGGGCGACCTCGTGGTCTGCATGGTCATGGAAGAGATCCACAAGATGGGCTTCAAGAACATCACCCTGAGCGCAAGCTCTCTGGGCAAGGCTCATGACGCCCTCGTCCCCATGATCGAGGACGGCACCATCGTCAACATCGAGTCTTCCGGTGTCCGCGGCAAGATCGGCGATGCCATCTCCCATGGCAAGCTGAAGGGCCTGGCTACCATGCGCAGCCACGGCGGCCGTGTCCGCGCCATTGAGACCGGCGAGACCCATGTGGACATCGCTTTCATCGGCGCACCCTCCTGTGACGAGTACGGCAACTGCTCCGGTATGGGCGGCAAGACCAACTGCGGCGTCCTGAGCTATGCTTACGTGGACGCTGAGATGGCTGACTATGTCGTTGCTGTCACCGATTGCCTCGTGGACTACCCCAACTACCCCGCAGAGATCAACCAGACCAAGGTGGATTACGTCTGCGTCGTGGACCAGATCGGCATCCCCGAGAAGATCGCTACCGGCGCTGCAAAGCCCACTACCGACCAGCGCAAGATCCTGATGGCCGAGTACTGCACTCAGGTCGTTGCAAACACCCCCTACTTCAAGGACGGCTTCTCTTATCAGACCGGTGTCGGCGGCGCATCCATCGCCTCCACCATCTCCCTGAGCAAGATCATGGAGGAGAAGAACATCCATATGGGTCTGGGTGTCGGTGGTCTGACCAAGCCCATGTGCGAGCTGCTGGACCGCGGTCTGGCCCGCAAGCTGGTGGATACCCAGGACTTCGACCTGGACGCTGTCAACAATGTCCGCACCAACCCCAACCACTTCCCCATCTCTGCTGGCGAGTATGCAAGCCCGATGAACAAGGGCGCTTTCGTCAACAAGCTGGATTATGTCATCCTGGCCTCTCTGGAAGTTGATACCCACTTCAACTGCAACGTCGTCGTCGGCTCCGATGGCATCATCACCGGCGCACAGGGCGGCCATCCCGATACCGCACAGGGTGCAAAGTGCACCATCGTCATCGCTCCTCTGCTGCAGGGCCGCATCCCGGCCATCTGCACCGACGTGACCACCGTCACCACCCCGGGCGAGAGCGTTGACATCGTCGTCACCGACTACGGCGTGGCCGTCAACCCCCGCCGTCCCGATCTGCTGGAGGCTCTGAAGGCCGCTGACTGCGTGCCTCTGAAGACCATCGAGGAGCTGCGCGACATCGCCTACTCCATCGTCGGCGAGCCGGAGAAGGTCCAGTTCGGCGACCGCATCGTGGGCATCATCGAGGCCCGCGACGGCACTGTCATGGACGTCGTCCGCGAAGTCAAGCCTTTCTCTTTCCGCGAAGATTGAGTGATATAGCGTAAAAGCGGGAATGTGGCTTGCCAACCACGCTTCGGAATGGATTCACGGAGATTCCTTCGCTCTTCTCACCCCCGCTTTTGCGGCTAAATATGCACACAAACTTCATGCGATTCTCCTTTTTCAAGGTTTTGTGTTTTATACCGGCATAAAACCAGAGAGCAGCCAACTGCACCGCGCGCAGTTGGCTGCTCTTCTTTGTTTCTATGAAAAAATAAATGACGCTCTTACGGCACGAAACGATAGCCGACGCCCCGGATGGTGATGATGTGCTGGGGTGTGCGGGCGTTGTCCTCTATCTTGCTGCGCAGGCGGTTGATGTAGACCATGATGGCGTTGTCGTCCACAGCGATGAGGTTGCCCCATATCTGCTCGTAGATCATGTCCTTGGTGAACACCTGCTGCGGGTGGCGCACAAAGAGCAGCAGCAGGCTGCGCTCTTTCTCGGAGAGGTTCAGCTCCACATTGTTTTTATAAAAGCGCATGGTGGTGGTGTCGCAGAGGAAAGGCCCGCAGCTGATCTGCTGGTTGTTCTCCTGCGAGAAGCTCTTGCTGCGGCGGATGAGGGCCTTGACCTTTGCGCCCAAAATCTGGGGACGGAAGGGCTTGGTGACATAGTCGTCGGCGCCCAGCGAGAGGCCGTACATGAAATCGTAGTCCTCGTTGCGGCCGCTGATGATGATGACCGGCGTGGTGACGCCGTTGCGCCGGATGGTCTGGATGACATCGAATCCCTCCATGTCGCCCAGCGTGATGTCCATCAGGATCATATCCAGCGTGCTGCTCTGCCGCGCGATGAGGTCCAGCGCCGCCGCGCCGCTGTTGACGACGAGAGGGTCCATCTCATTGCTTATCATAACTTTCGATAAAAGTTTGCAAATTGCTGGATCGTCGTCTACAATAAGAACATGATACGACATGATAACTCCCTGCACTTTTCTGACCGGAAAAATTTGTTTCACTTGCGATAAATAAAATTATAACATTTTTAGACAGGAAGAGCAAGACCGCCCCAAAGGAGGACTCGATATGAAGGAGAACGCCCCGAAAAAGATACGCTTCCAGACGCTGCGCACCCTGTGGCTGCCGCTGGCCATCGGCGTCGTCACGGTAGCCGCACTGGCTGTCGTGGTGGGTATGGTGTGGAAGGACTACCGCACCGCCATGATGGACAGCCAGACGAGGCAGATGGAGCTGGTGGTGCAGAGCACCGCCGACAGCATCCGCGTCCTGCTGGAAGAATACGCCGACCGGCTGGACTCCATCGCCGGAAAAGCGGAGGCCAGCAAAGCGTTCCGCCCCACGGTGGCCCGGAGCGATACCATCCGGGACGTCTGGCTGGAAAACAGCAACGGCGAGGTCATCTACAGCTGCTACGGCATCAGCGCCGTCTGCGATGTCCTCATTACCCGGACGGAGGACATCTCCTACTGGCAGTACCACAGCGGCGGCGAGCACTATCTTGTGATGAAGAAGAAGGCCGGGGATGAGACAGCCTGCCTCGTGGTAGACTCCACTGTCATGTATCAGCAGCTCATCTCGGAGATCCATGTCGGCAGGAACGGCTACATCATGATAAAGAATGACGATAACCTTGTGGTCATGCACCCCGAAGCCGTTCAGTGGGGCATCAAAGTCGTGGAGGGCCGCCAGCGCATCTATCATGGGAAGGAACTGGACATGAGCAGTCTGAGTGAGCTGCTGCGTGCTCAGCAGGAAGAGGAATCCGGCACGCTGGACTACTACTCCTACTGGTGGACCGACCCGGATCTGCCCCGGGTGCATAAGATAAGCGCCTTTCGTCATCTGGATGTGGGGGGCAGTTTCTGGATCGTCAGCGCCGTGGTGGACTACGACGATTTCTACGAGCCGGTACAGCAGAGCTTCGTGAAGGTGGTCCTCATCTTCGGCGGCGTGGCGCTGGTGCTGGTGCTCTTCATGTTCCAGATGTTCCGGCTGCAGGAGCGCGACCGCCGCAGCGCGACCGAGATCAGCGATCTGAAGACTCTGAACCAGACCCTCGAAGAGCTCCACCGCAGCGAAGAGTCGCTGGCCCACGGCCAGCGACTGCAGATGATGGGGACCCTCACCGGCGGCATCGCCCATGAGTTCAATAACTTCCTGACCCCCATCACCGGCTATGCCGACCTCATCATGGCCGACGCCAACCCGGGCAGCGAGATCTATGACAACGCGATGGAGATCAGCGAGGCGGCGCAGAAGGCGCAGGAGGTCGTGAAACAGATCTCCTCCATGAGCCGGAAAAACGTGGAGACGGTCTACGACGCCGTGTCGGTGGAGGGACTGCTCCATCGGACCCGGAAACTGGTGGAGACGAACTGCCCGAAGAACGTGGAGCTGAAGGAAGAAAATGAGCTCAGCGGCGAATGCGTTCTGGGCAATGCGACCCAGCTGCAGCAGGTGATGCTGAACATCAGCATCAACGCCATCCACGCCATCGGCGCCGAGGGCGGAAAGCTGACCATCCGGGGCAGTGTCGTGCCGCGCAGTGAGCTGGCGGCGCTCTTCCCGGAAGAGAAAATTTCCGAAGAATGGTCGAGCTACGTCTGCCTGAGCGTCACCGACACCGGCTGCGGCATGGACAAGGAGACGATGCAGCACATCTTCGAACCCTTCTTCACCACAAAAAAGACCGGCGAAGGCACCGGTCTCGGCCTTGCCCTGGCCGACCAGATCATCCGTACCCACCGGGGCCGCATCCGGGCGGAGAGCACCATCGGCAGAGGCACGACCTTCTATGTCTATCTGCCGGTGCTGGAACAGCAGCAGGAGCGCGAACAGCTGCAGTGGGGCGTGGACAGCAAGCTGCGCATTCTTGCGGCGGACGACAACAACAAGGTCCTCGACCTGCTGGACAAAGACCTCAGCGCGCTGGGCCTGAGCGTGTCCACCTGCTCCCGCCGGGGCGAGCTGCGCCAGCTGCTGGAGCAGCAGCCCTTCGACGTCCTTGCCATCGACGAGAGCCTGATGAGCAGCAGCGGCGTGGATTTCTGCATGGCCATCCGGGGCCGCTACCCGGGCATGACCCGCATCGTGATGACCAATGCCCCCACAAGGGAGATCGTGGACGCCCGCAGCCACGGCGTCATCGACGGCTATGTGGTAAAACCGGTGTCGGCGTCTACGCTGCTGGCCCAGATACGGAGCAGCCGGAAAGAATAAACAACGCAAAAGGCGTCCGAAAGGACGCCGTTTGTGTTGCACTCTATTGTATCCAACCTTCCATACGGAATCTTACAGGATATTAAGGAATTTCTTAACAAACCGTAACGAGAAGGGCTTTGGGCTGTAAGTTTGAGCCTGTATACTGGAACCATAACGAACGGGAATGATTTCGGAGGATAAAACGGAATGCATCCCCAGTATACGAAAAAGGAAAGGAAGTACAAACCCATGAGTGATACGATCCTCGCTCTGCTCGGCTTTGCAACGGTGATTGCGGTCATCGTCCTGCTGCTGCGCAATGTCACGGTCCCTGCACTGGCATTCGTCAGCGTCTCGACCATCACCGCAGCCATTCTGGTGGCTACCGGTGCTTTCACCCTGGATGAAATGGCTGGCTTTATCAAGGAGGGCGTCAAGGGCGTCCACGGTACGGCTGTCCTGTTCATCTTCTCCGTCCTGTTCTTCGGCGTCATGACCGATGCAGGTATGTTCGACAAGATCATCGGTGCGCTGATGAAGAAGGTCGGCAACAACGTCGT
>ENA-OYXO01000638-OYXO01000638.1-human-gut-metagenome-genome-assembly--contig:-NODE-638-length-10412-cov-4.494641_pt1 | contig 10412 bp, 9 predicted proteins | sample MGYA00244219_ERZ653425 | MGnify/ENA primary metagenome ERZ653425 (study PRJEB26926, sample SAMN06164965) | human gut metagenome | biome: ENVO:00009003; feature: ENVO:2100002; material: ENVO:00002003... | reverse complement strand
CGAGATCGCTCAGTGTCTCGTGGGCTCGGAGATGTGTATAAGAGACAGGAACTGTCCGTTTACTGACTGTATCCATGCTGCACGAAATTCACGTTTAGGATAGGCAGACCCGGTCTGCACTTGCGCAAATACTCCTCCCGCCATTAGCAGCAAGAAGAATACACATAAAAGGGATTTTACTCTCATTCTCTAATTACAGCTTTTTAACACTTAAAATAGTTTATAATTAAGGTTTGTCCTTCATCGGCCATTCCACAATAAAGCGGCATCCTCCGCAATAGGTGTCATCCAGATAAATCCGGCCTCCCACCAACTCCATTATCTCATTGGCTATGGCAAGCCCCAATCCGGACCCTTTGGTAAACGTGTCCACTTTATAAAAACGTTCGAAAATACGGTCCGATTCGTCCGGCCTGATGCCTATACCGGTATCCTCTATCACGAAGCGCAATACATGTCGGGACTTATCTTCCTCGCAGGAAACGCGTATATGACCTTCTTCCGTAAACTTCACCGCATTATCCAACAAAGACACCAGCACCATTTTCAGCCATTGCCGGGCTGCATAAAAGGCCATAATGCCGGAAGCAGGCACATATTCCAGTTCAACTCCCGGCTTCAGTTCCGGACGGAAGCCCTCAATACATTCCTTGCAACACGCATCCACTTCTATCTCCTCCCGCGGCATCTCCCACACTCGCGAATCCATATCCGCAATATTGAGTATGTTCTCCATCAGACTCAACAGATATGTATTGTTGCCCTCCACTTGTTCAACATACTCGCGTTTCTCCACATCATCCAGTTTCTCTTGAGCCAGCAAGGTAGAAAAGCCGACGATGGAATTCAACGGAGTACGGATTTCATGGGTGATATGCTGTATAAAGGAACTTTTGACCTGGCTCATTTTTTCCACCGCCCTGCGTGCAGCTTCCAACTTGCGGTTCATGGAGAGGGTGCGGATATACAGATAAGTAATGAGCAGCAAAAGCAACAATACCAGTCCGCCAACGGCCAAGGCTATCATCAGTCGTTCCTTGTTCAATCTGGCACTCAGCTCCAGCTTCTCCATCTTCAACCGGTCCACCTCAAACTGTGCCGTATATTTGCTTAGCTTGTCATCCATTTCTGCCGTACGCACGGAGTCACTCACGGCGGCATATCTGGCATAACTGCGGCAAGCCGCACGATAATCGCCCAACTGTTCCTGCAGTTCTCCTTTCATATAATGGTTATAAGGATAGCAAAGCCCCAGTGAATGCTGATAATCCATGAGTGAATCCACGTAAGCAATGTTACCTTTCAAATCACCGAGGATACGGCAACACATTATCTTATAGCCAAACCATGCTTCGGGCGTCGAGCTCTCCGGATGTTGACGGTAGAAGCGGTCAGTCTCCTCAATATAAGGCTCAGCAGCCTTTCTACCTTCATTGGCCAATAAGCCTATAACCCTGAATTCACAGAAACGCAGGTGCAGGGAAGGGTCTACGCCGACTTGTTTACGGTTCAGTTCATCCTCCAGTTGCGACAATTTACTCAGATACTCGCCGGCTTCTGCATACTCACTGCGTGAAAGATAAGTCTGGATAATATTAAGCAACACCACGTATGCGTCACGATAGTAGCTGCCTTCCTCGAAAAGTTTCAGTGCATTGTTGTAATTCTCTATACACAGTTTTACGTTGTTTCCAAAGACCCGATGGTTATACCCGATGCACATTTCGCCACATGCCAATCCGTATTTGTCCCGGGCTTGCTCGGCATCCTGATGGAGCCTGACGGTTTCAGCCATCGCCTCCTCCTGCATACCTTTCTCTGTCATGCGCTGAATGTACTGCCGCCACGCCATATACCGGTCTCGTGTCCGTTGGTATTTCCGGCACCAGTCCATATATTCATAGGTTGCGGCTTTCAGGTGGTCAATGTCCCCCAACTGATAATAATGAGAAATCAGGTTGTTGTGGGCATCGCTAATCTGTACCGTATCGTTCAGTTCGCGGGCAAATTTCATCCACCGGGCATTGACGGAAGGCAGCCGGTCTTGTCCCAACACTTTCCGCGCACTATCTGCCAGAGCTTTCATCTCTCCATAAGGGTCTTCGGCATACAAGATTGAGGGGTATAAACCTAATACCAGCACAACAAGAAGCCATTTTATATTACGCTTTACCATGTTCGGACATTAAAAGGAGTCGGATGCGAATTTAGTGCTTTTATTTAATGTAAATTAGCAGTCATCCTAAAGTATAACAAATCTTAACCTTGCCTGTCTGATACGATTTTTCCAGCAGGTTCGTTTTATTCTACCCCGGTTTGCATTATCTTTGCAAATCCTAAATCACATAAGTGACTTTTATATGGCAGAAAATACATCGATTATCATAAAGGGAGCTCGTGTCAATAACCTCAAGAACATTGACGTAGAGATTCCCCGTAACAAACTCGTAGTCATCACCGGACTGTCCGGTTCCGGAAAATCCTCACTTGCTTTCGATACATTATATGCCGAGGGGCAGCGCCGCTACGTGGAGAGCTTGAGCAGTTACGCCCGCCAATTCCTGGGACGCATGAGCAAGCCCGAATGCGATTTCATCAAAGGCATCCCGCCTGCCATTGCCATCGAGCAGAAAGTTAGTAGCCGCAATCCGCGGTCCACCGTGGGCACCTCCACCGAAATATACGAATACCTGCGGCTGCTCTATGCCCGTGTGGGGAAAACCTTCAGCCCGGTCAGCGGACAGGAAGTGAAGAAGCATTCGGCGGAAGACATCGTGAAGTGCATGCTGGAATATCCGGAAGGAACCAGATATACCGTGCTCGCCCCGATATTGCTGCGCGAAGACCGCACGCTGCAACAACAACTGGAGATAGACATGAAGCAAGGTTTCACCCGTCTGGAAGTGAACGGTGAGATGATGCGCATCGACGAATACAAGCCGAAAGAGGGAGACACCGTTTTCCTGCTGATTGACCGTATGACAGCCTCTTCCGAAAAGGACTCCGTGAGCCGCCTCACCGACTCGGCAGAGACAGCCATGTACGAAGGAGACGGCGCCTGCCTGCTGCGGTTCTACCAGTCCGACGGAAGCACCTGCCTCTACCGGTTCAGCACCAAGTTCGAGGCGGACGGCATCATCTTCGAGGAGCCGAACGACCAGATGTTCTCCTTCAACTCTCCCATCGGCGCATGTCCCGTATGCGAGGGATTCGGGAAAGTCATCGGCATCGACGAGCATCTCGTGATACCCGACCGCTCCTTGTCCGTCTATGATGGAGCCGTTGTATGCTGGCGGGGCGAAAAGATGGGCGAATGGAGGGATATGGTGATACACGGAGCCGAGAAAGCCGGCTTCCCCATCTTCACTCCCTATTATGAACTGACCGACGAGCAACGCCGGATGCTGTGGGAAGGGACACCCTACTTTGAGGGCATCAACGCCTTCTTCAAGATGGTGCAGGAAAATCAGTACAAGATACAATACCGTGTGATGCTGGCACGCTACCGCGGAAAGACGCTCTGCCCCAAATGCCACGGTACCCGCCTGAAGCCCGAAGCAAACTACGTACGCGTGGGAGGACGCAACATCTCCGAACTGGTAGATTTGCCCATCACTGAGTTGAAGCTCTTCTTCGACAACCTGCAGCTAGACCCACATGACGCCGACATAGCCCGCCGCATCCTGACAGAAATCAACAGCCGCATCCAATTCCTATTGGATGTCGGTTTGGGATACCTCACGCTGAACCGCCTCAGCAACTCGCTCTCCGGCGGTGAAAGCCAGCGAATCAACCTCGCCACCTCGCTGGGAAGTAGTCTGGTGGGCAGCCTGTATATTCTTGACGAACCGAGCATCGGCCTGCATAGCCGCGATACGGACAAACTGATACACGTGCTCCGCCAGCTGCAACAGTTGGGCAATACGGTAGTGGTAGTGGAACACGATGAAGAGATTATCCGTGCTGCCGACTATATCATCGACATCGGTCCCCGGGCAGGCCGCCTGGGAGGGAAGGTCGTCTACCAAGGAGATATGAAAGACCTTCAGAAAGACAGTGACAGCTATACCGTGCGCTATCTGCTGGGCGAAGAAACCATCCCCCTGCCGGAACACCGCCGCCCGTGGAACAACTACATAGAAATAAAAGGCGCGCGCGAAAACAACCTGAAGGGTGTAGAGGCACGGTTCCCGCTGAATGTAATGACCGTAGTCACCGGTGTCAGCGGTTCGGGCAAGAGTACGCTGGTACGCGACATCTTCTACCGCGCCCTGAAACGAGAGCTGGATGAATGCAACGAACGTCCAGGCGAGTTCACTTCCATTGGAGGAGACTTGCAGAACCTGCGCAATGTAGAGTTTGTTGACCAGAATCCTATCGGGAAGTCATCGAGAAGTAACCCCGTGACCTACATCAAGGCCTACGATGAAATCCGTAAACTATGGGCGGACCAACCGCTTGCCAAGCAGATGGGATACAGTGCCGGATACTTCAGCTTCAACAGCGAAGGCGGCCGTTGCGAGGAATGCAAGGGTGAAGGCACCATCACGGTGGAGATGCAATTCATGGCAGACCTTGTACTGGAATGCGAATCCTGCCACGGCAAACGCTTCAAGGCGGACACGCTGGAAGTGAAGTTCCACGACATGAATATCTACGACGTATTGGAGATGACCGTAAACCAAGCCATCGAATTCTTTACGCAACACGGACAGAAAAAGATTGTGAAGAAGCTGCAACCCTTGCAGGATGTAGGTTTGGGATATATCAAACTGGGGCAAGCCTCCTCCACCCTCTCCGGTGGAGAGAACCAGCGCGTGAAACTCGCCTTCTACCTCAGCCAGGAGAAAGCAGACCCGACCATGTTCATCTTCGATGAACCGACCACCGGACTACACTTCCATGACATCAAGAAACTGCTCGAAGCCTTCGATGCCCTAATACGCCGCGGGCACAGCATTGTCATCATCGAACATAATCTGGATGTGGTGAAGTGTGCGGACCATGTGATAGACCTGGGGCCCGAAGGAGGGGACAAAGGAGGAAACATCGTAGCTACCGGTACACCGGAGGAAGTGGCGAAGTGTGCGGCAAGTTATACGGGACAATTCTTGCAAGAGAAATTACACCCCTCGCTTCCTTAAATAGAACACAGAGGCACGGAGACACAGAGATATTAAATTCAAGGAAAAAGAATAAAACTCTATGCCTCCGTGTCTTTGTGCTTAATCTTACCGGGTGCTACTACTCCAATTTAAAAGTAACCGGAAAAGTAAATTCCACCTTCACGGCTTTACCCTGCTGCATCCCCGGTTTCCATTGTGGCATCAATTCTACAATCCGTAATGCTTCCTCATCCAGGGCAGGATACCTGCTGCGCATAATAACGGGGTCCGTCACACGACCATTCTCGTCAATCACCACGCTGACAGCAACTCTTCCTTGAATGCCATTCTTACGGACTTCTTCCGGATAACGGATATTCTTTTGAATAAAATCCATTAAGGCTTTCATACCTCCCGGAAACTCGGGCATCACTTCCACTACTTTATAGACCGGTTCTTCCATTGGCTCTTCCGTTATCAATTGTGGGCTCCCGCCCTTCCCTGCATCCGAAATATAAGGGGGAAGAGATGTCTTTTCCGCCGTTCTCCATTCTTCCTCATTGTCCGTCAGTCTGAACTCAGCCATCATCAAGACAGGTTTCCTCCTGATGGTTATCTCATAAAAGTAACGGTAGCGTCCCGGCTTGTTGGGATGCACATCCGGATAAAGGGAGGCTTTCATAACCCTTTCCTCCCCATCCCGCAGCACATAGGCGATGTCCCAAAAGGCAGCGTTTATCGGCAATTCCCGCCAGGTACCTTTTTCGTCTTCGAACGTCAGGTAGTAATGCTCGCCGCAGGTCAAATCTCCGCCGCTGTGATTGCTGAGGATGAATGTCGCATGGAGAGCTTTCGTTGAAAAGACCGGATATTCGGGACGGATATGGATGCCACGAATATGATTCCTGCTTACTCTCTCGTTGATGACGGGGACTTCTACACCATGAAAACAGAAAACGGGGGAGTCCATTATCTTCTCCCGGAACTCTTTCTGCCGCTCGGGAGTATTCACCATCAAATCTAGATCGATGCAATGCAACCCCACCCCATATCCGGTCACATTCCTCTGAATGTGTGTATATGGTGTATTATTCAATCTTTTTCTCAGTTCTTCGTGAATGGCAAGCAATTGTCTTTGCAAGTAGTCACCATCATCCGCAATCCCTATCTTGAGGCTATCGCTCACTGTTTTTTTTCCCACCCCTTGGTCTATCCTTACTGTATCTATGGAATCTTCAGACATTTCCATGCGTTCCGTCTTATTCATTCGGCAAGATGACAAGCAGCAAAGCAATAAGGTAATACAAACTCTATTCATGGCATTTTGCTTTTAGGATTCATACTTCGAGTATAAATATAAGGATTTTTGCTATAATGTTCAAAACCAGCCTCTACTTTCATTAACATATAAAAAGTTTCACGTTATCCAGGCAACCAACAAATATCCACTTTTATAGTGGAATATTGGAGATATACATTACCTTTGCACAATGAAAACAATCTAAAAACAATGGAAATACACTTTGATAAGGAATACTTGCAACAACTATATGAGGAAGGAAAAACAAAGGATAAGAAATATCGCTTTCAGCCTCAAATGGTGAAACGATATCAGTTGCGCATAAAGACCTTGGAATACGTTCAAAATATCGAAGAGCTTTACGCCATTCGGTCGTTTCATTACGAAGTATTGAAAGGAGATAAAGCAGGTATTTCTTCCATTAGAGTAAATGACCAATACCGCATAGAATTCACAGTAAAGCAGAGTACATCTGAAACCGTAGTGACAATATGTAATATCCTGGAATTATCGAACCACTATAAATGATTATGAATATGGGAAATTATAAATGCCAACGCCCTATACATCCGGGTGAATTACTCAAAGAAGAGGTGGAAAATAGAAAATTACCCCAAACTAAGCTTGCTGCACAAACCGGCATCTCATATAAGGTACTAAACGACATCTTGAACTGTCGACGTCCCCTCACAACATCTACAGCATTGCTCTTTGAAGCAGCCTTGGGAATCAGTGCCAGCTTGCTGATGCGAATGCAGCTAGACTATAACATGCAATTGGCTGAAAGTGACCAAACACTCATGGAGCGCTTGAAACAAGCTAGAAAATATGCAGCATTGCTCTAAGCAAAACGTTACTGCAAAACCACTGCATATCTTTTGCAGTACTGCTGCAAACATTTATGCAGTGCCACTGCAACACATTTACAGCGGCACTGCAAAAAAACTTGCAGTAGCAGGAAAATAAGATTAGAAATAGAATCCGAAACCTACCTTCAGACCGAATTTAGAACGGTCGCTATTGACGTTCCAGTAAGCTGCAGGTTCGATGGTCACCGTGCGGGTCAGGAAGAACGCATAACCGGCTTCCAGACCGAAAGAGAACTTGGTATCATCCAAATCATGTCCCCAATCCCAACGGTCCACATTGACATCGGCACCCAGATACACGCCAATCTTGTCGAAATAATAACGTCCACCTACACCCAGCGTATAGACATCGAGGTCAGACCCTCCGGTATTCCAAGCAGCCCCAGCATGCACCAGCAAGGCGATGTTGTCGAGCAGGAAAGCACCTCCCTTGGCTTCAAGGCCAAAACTTGTCTTGTCGGTTCCCGTGTCATGAGAAAATTCCAAACCGGTGATGGACGGGTTCAAAATCCACTTACCTTTTTCAAACTGTGCCTGAGCTGCCACTGTGACAACAAGCAAGCAAACGAATAATGCCAGTTTTTTCATCTTGTTCTGTTTTTTGAGTAAATAATCAATGTTGTTTATTGTCTTCTTCGAATCGCTTGCGTTGCAGCGCCTCCTTCTTGCGAAGCACCAGCCACAGCACAAATACAATGAGGTACGAAGCAGCTACGGTGACATACTTCTCAGTATCGCTGATTTCCGTATTGCGGGGAAGGAAATAAGCGGCAGTAGCAGAAACGTAAATAAGCAGGGCCAACGTGAGCCCGGTAGATTTCTTGATTTTCTTCATTACCAAAGTTTTTTAGTCGTCTTAAAATACCAAATATTAAACCAAATAGCAGCCAGCACAACAGCTATCAAGGCTACGCCCAGCGCATAATTCGGACCGAGCCCGAAACCTTCGGGAGCAATGCAGATGTAAGTGGTACACACAGCCGTCATGAATAATGCCGGGAAATAGGTGACGTAATAATAACGTCCTTTCTTCTCGCGTACCAGATAGACCGTAATGGCCCACAACGTAAAGACGGACAGAGTCTGATTGGCCCAGGCAAAATAACGCCAAATCATGTCAAATCCATCCTTGTCCCGCAGGCTGTAAAGCAACAAGCTAATGGCTACCAGGAACATCGGGATGCATATATATAAACGGCGACGCATGGATTTTTGTTCCATTCCCAAGAAATCCGCCACAATGAGGCGCGCTGAACGGAAAGCCGTGTCGCCACTGGTAATAGGCGCGGCAATAACACCCAGAATGGCCAGTACACCACCTACGGCACCCAGCCAGTCTTTTGTAATGGCGTCTACAATGATAGAGGCATTCGTCTCCCCCATCCCGTTCTCGTGGAAGAAATAAGTGGCGGCGGCAGCCCATATCAGGGCTACAATGCCTTCGGTTATCATTGCCCCATAGAAAACGGGGCGTCCGTGGCGCTCGCTTGTCATGCAACGTGCCATCAGCGGACTCTGCGTGGCATGGAAGCCACTGATGGCACCGCAGGCAATGCTGACGAACATGATGGGGAAGATGGGCAATGCAACCGCATCGGGATGCGTGTTCTGCAATCCGTCCCATATCTCCGGCAATGCAGGATGGTTGACGTAAAGCATTACCAGAATACCGACCGCCATGAACAGCAGGGCAACGGCGAACAGCGGGTATATCTTACCGATAATCTTATCTACCGGCAGCAAAGTGGCAAAGATATAATAAGCGAAAACAACAATAATCCAGAAGGTGGTATCCAAGCTGTCGGGGGTCAACTTGGCAAGCAGTCCGGCCGGCCCCGCCACAAAGACAGCTCCCACCAATATCATCAGGATGACGGTAAAGCCGCGCATCACCTGCTTGGTGGTCAGCCCCAGATAGCGTCCGATGATTTCCGGCAAGCTTTCCCCGTCATGCCGCAAGGAGAGCATACCGGCAAGATAGTCGTGCACTGCACCGGCAAAGATACTGCCAAGTACAATCCACAGATAGGATGCCGTACCGAACTTGGCTCCCATGATGGCACCGAAGATAGGTCCCAACCCGGCAATATTGAGAAACTGTATCATAAAGATTTTCCAAGTAGGCAGTGGAATGTAATCCACACCATCGGCTTTGGTAAGGGCGGGTGTTTTGCGGTCATCGGGACCAAAGACGCGTTCTATGAAGCGTCCGTAGATAAAATAGCCGGCTATCAACGCCAGCAGGCAAAGCGTAAATGTAATCATGGCGTGTTAATATCTTTAATGTATGCAAATGTAACAGTTTCCAAGTAAACAGCACAAAATAATCGGGTGTTTTGCTTATCTTCGCCGAGAAATATGACAGAAATAAAGAAGAAAAGAGAAAAATGAAACGAATTATTTCCATTTTACTATATATGGCCGTCTTGCTGCCACTGGCTGCGCAACCGCCCAAGCATGAAGTGCGTGCCGCCTGGATAACCGCCGTCTATGGCCTGGACTGGCCGCAGACACGCGCCACTTCGCCCGAAGGCATCCGCAAGCAACAGGCCGAACTGATTGAAATATTGGACAGACTGAAAGCCGCCAATTTCAACACAGTACTGTTCCAGACCCGTACACGGGGAGATGTCCTCTACAAATCAGCCATCGAGCCCTACAACTCCATACTGACCGGAAAGGTGGGCGGCGACCCCGGCTACGATCCGCTGGCTTTTGCCATAGCCGAATGCCACAAGCGCGGTATGGAGTGCCATGCCTGGATGGTGACCATCCCTCTGGGCAACCGCAAGCATGTAGCCGCCCTCGGTAAAGAGTCCGTCACCAAAAAGAAACGCGCCATCTGCGTACCCTACAAACGCGAATACTTCCTGAATCCCGGACATCCGCAAACCAAAGAGTACCTGATGAGCCTTGTCCGCGAAGTGGTGGAACGCTACGATGTAGACGGGATACACTTCGACTACCTGCGCTATCCGGAAAACGCCCCCCGTTTTCCCGACAGCTACGACTACCGCAAATACAGCAAAGGACGCAGCCTTGCCCAATGGCGCAGAGACAACCTGACGGAAATAGTACGCTATATATATACTGTCTCTTATACACATCTCCGAGCCCACGAGACACTGAGCGATCTCG
>ENA-OYXO01000628-OYXO01000628.1-human-gut-metagenome-genome-assembly--contig:-NODE-628-length-10583-cov-5.517382_pt1 | contig 10583 bp, 8 predicted proteins | sample MGYA00244219_ERZ653425 | MGnify/ENA primary metagenome ERZ653425 (study PRJEB26926, sample SAMN06164965) | human gut metagenome | biome: ENVO:00009003; feature: ENVO:2100002; material: ENVO:00002003... | reverse complement strand
CTCCTGATTATCCTAAGCAATTTATTGATGTACTGGGTTGCGGCCGTACATTGATCCAACTTACGGCTGACCGTTTTCAGGGGATCTGTCCTCCGGAAAATATTTGGGTGGTGACATCAGAGAAGTATGCGGACACTGTAAAGGAGCAGTTGCCCGATATTGCTGATGATCATATCCTGCGTGAGCCTTGCCGTCGCAATACGGCTCCTTGTATAGCATACGTCAGTTGGAAAATAAAGGCACGTAATCCTAAGGCCAATATGGTGGTGACCCCCAGCGATCACATTGTGATGAATATCGCGGAGTTTCAGCGGGTGATTAATTCGGCGATGAATTTTACGGCCGATTCGGACGCTATCCTTACCCTGGGCATGAAACCTACCCGTCCTGAGACGGGCTACGGTTACATTGAAGCTGATCTCAGTGTACCTTCTACCGCCAATAAGGAGGTATTCCGGGTGTACTCTTTTAAAGAGAAACCCGATCTGGAAACAGCCAGGCGCTATATTCAAAAAAATAATTTCTTCTGGAATGCCGGTATTTTTGTGTGGAATGTAAATACGGTGGTGAACGCCCTGCGCGTATATCAGCCTGCCATTTCGAAGGTGTTCGAGCGTTTGCTTCCTTATTATTATACGGACAAGGAGCAGGAAATGATTGACCGGAATTTTCCTTTGTGCGAGAACATTTCGGTGGATTATGCCATTATGGAGAAGGCGGATGAGATTTTTGTCCTTCCTGCCAGCTTTGGGTGGAGTGATCTGGGTACTTGGGGATCATTGCACGAGAATTTGCCGAAAGATGCCCATAATAATACGCAGATAGGTGAGAATATAAAGTTGTATGAAACCCGTAACTGTGTGATTCACACTACACAGGAAAAGAGGGTGGTGGTACAGGGACTGGACGGATATATCGTTGCTGAGAAGAATAACACATTGCTGATCTGCCGGTTGAGCGAGGAACAGCGCATCAAAGAATTTTCGGCGGAGTAAATATTCTTTCTTGTATATATTTTATTTCTGCATACATGGAGTGTATGCTGTCTGTCATCTGCCGTTCTGTTTGGTCATTCCACCCTTTGCCATGCCGAAAGGCAGATAGCAGTAGATAGCTATGTGATATGAAATAACCAAGAGGGCTTGCATAAGGCCATTTACAATAAACGAAATGAAAAAAGTAGCTTTAATTTCAGGTATTACAGGTCAGGACGGTTCATTCCTGGCAGAGTTTTTGATTGAAAAGGGATATGAGGTTCACGGTATTCTGCGCCGTTCTTCTTCATTCAATACCGGTCGTATCGAACATCTTTATCTGGACGAGTGGGTTCGTGATATGCAAAAGACCCGTCTGGTGAATCTGCATTGGGGGGATATGACCGACAGTAGTTCGCTGATACGTATCATTCAGGCTGTACAGCCCGATGAAATCTATAATCTGGCTGCTCAGAGCCATGTGAAAGTAAGTTTCGATGTACCCGAGTACACTGCGGAAGCGGATGCGGTAGGCACGCTGCGTATGTTGGAAGCGGTCCGTATTCTGGGCCTGGAAAAGAAGACCAAGATTTATCAGGCATCGACTTCCGAATTGTTCGGACTGGTACAGGAAGTGCCTCAGAAGGAAACGACTCCCTTCTATCCCCGTTCTCCGTATGGGGTGGCCAAGCAGTATGGTTTCTGGATTACCAAGAACTATCGTGAAAGTTACGGTATGTTTGCCGTGAACGGCATCCTGTTCAACCATGAGAGTGAACGCCGTGGTGAAAATTTCGTAACACGCAAGATTACTTTGGCTGCCGCACGTATAGCCCAGGGATATCAGGACAAGCTGTATCTGGGAAATCTGGATTCTTTGCGCGACTGGGGCTATGCCAAGGATTATGTGGAGTGTATGTGGATGATTCTTCAGCATGATACTCCCGAAGATTTTGTCATTGCGACCGGCGAATACCATACGGTGCGCGAGTTCTGTACCTTGGCCTTCAAGGAAGTGGGCCTTGAATTGCGCTGGGAAGGCAAAGGGGTGGATGAAAGAGGTATCGATGTGGCGACGGGCAAGGAACTGGTTGCCGTCGATCCTAAGTATTTCCGTCCCGCCGAAGTGGAGCAGTTGTTGGGTGATCCCACTAAAGCCAAAACGTTGCTGGGCTGGAATCCCCGTAAGACTTCTTTCCCCGAACTGGTGAAAATCATGGTGAAGCATGATATGAAGTTCGTGAAGAAACTGTATTTAAAGGCTCAAATAGCAGAATAATGGAAAAAACAGCCAAGATATATGTAGCAGGCCACCACGGACTGGTGGGGTCTGCTATATGGAATAATTTGCAGCAAAAGGGATATACCAATCTGGTAGGCCGTTCTCACAAAGAACTGGATTTGCTGGACGGGCAGGCTGTGAAGAAGTTTTTTGATGAAGAGCAGCCCCAGTATGTCATTCTGGCAGCGGCACATGTGGGAGGCATCATGGCGAACAGTCTTTACCGTGCCGATTTTATTTATCAGAACTTGCAGATTCAGCAGAATGTGATAGGGGAGAGTTTCCGCCATGATGTAAAGAAACTCTTGTTTTTGGGAAGCACTTGCATTTATCCTCGTGATGCCGTACAACCCATGAAGGAAGATGTGTTACTGACTTCTCCCTTGGAATATACCAACGAACCGTATGCTATTGCGAAGATTGCCGGGTTGAAGATGTGCGAAAGCTTTAACTTGCAATATGGAACCAATTACATAGCCGTGATGCCTACGAACCTTTACGGTCCCAATGATAATTTCCATTTGGAGAACAGCCATGTGCTGCCTGCCATGATTCGTAAGATTCATTTGGGAAAATGCCTGAATGAAGGGGACTGGGACGCGGTGCGTAAAGATATGAATCTTCGTCCCGTAGAGGGGATAGACGGTTCGCATACGGATGAGGAGATTCTCTCCATTCTGAAAAAGTATGGCATAACCGGGCAGGAAGTAACTTTGTGGGGAACAGGCAAGCCGTTGCGTGAGTTCTTATGGAGTGAGGAGATGGCTGATGCCAGTGTCTATATCATGGAGCATGTGGACTTTAAGGATACATACACACCCGGTTCCAAGGATATCCGTAACTGCCATATCAATATCGGTACGGGGAAGGAAATCACCATTGCCCAACTGGCGGACAAGATTGTCAAGGAGGTGGGTTATCAGGGCAAACTGACTTTTGACGCTACGAAACCGGACGGCACTATGCGTAAGCTGACGGATGTAAGCAAATTGCATAGTCTGGGATGGCAGCATAAGATTGATATAGAAGAGGGAGTACACCGAATGTACCAATGGTACTTGTCTAAAGGATGAAGATGTAAGATTATAGATCTTGCGGGCATAAGATTATAAATCTTTCACATGCAAGATTATAGATCTTTCAAGCATGACATATAAAAATTTCCGGCATAACTTTCAAGAAGCTATGCCGGAAACTACCCTAAAAACTATGCGGATAGATTGTAAAAATCTTCTGCCGTTTTCTTTATTCTTTCGGGAAGCACTTTTTATTTTACCGCTTTCAGTGCGGCCTCATAATTCGGTTCCTGGGTTATTTCGGGAACAAGTTCGGTATAAACCACTTTTCCTTCCGGGTCAATCACTACAACCGAGCGTGCCAATAATCCTGCCAAAGGACCATCAGTCATCAATACACCATACTTTTCAGCGAAATCGGAAGTATAGCGATAATCAGACAAAGGAATAACGTTGGTGATGCCTTCAGTAGTGCAGAAGCGTCCCTGGGCGAATGGCAGGTCTTTAGAGATTGCCAACACCACCGTATTGGGCTGGTTTGCAGCCAGCTGGTTGAACTTGCGTACGGAAGTAGCGCACACGCCGGTATCCATACTGGGGAAAATGTTCAGAATCAGATATTTGCCCTTCCCGTCTTTTAATGTATAATTGCTCAAATCTCCTTTTACCAATGTAAATTCCGGAGCTGAAGTTCCTGCTTTCACAAATTCTCCGGCTAGTGTTACCGGTGTTCCTTTAAATGCTGTTTTTGCCATAATTTTATTATATTTTAGTTCGATACTGTAATGATAACAAATTTAAATGGAAAAAAGTTCATTCTTTTTTATTTTCTTCCTTTATAAATCAGGAAACCTACTATTAAAACGCCGATAGCTATAAAGCAATATCCTAACTCGTGGCTGTATTCGGTGACGGTACTCAATAACTGCTCTTCGGGAACCACTGATTGCAGATAGTAACCGATGGCTGCCAGGATGGCATTCCAGATACCTGCTCCCAGCGTTGTGTACAGCAGGAAAGTGGATAATTTCATCTTGGCCAGACCGGCAGGAATGGAGATAAGCTGGCGGACGGCAGGAATAAGACGTCCGATAAAGGTGGAGAGTGCCCCGTGCTTGTCAAAGTAGTGTTCTGCGTTCTGAACCTTGGCTTCATCAATCAGGCACATGTGTCCGAAGCGGCTGTTCGCAAATTTATAAACCAGCGGACGGCCTACGAAATAGGCTATATAATAATTGATGATGGCTCCTATATTGGCTCCGATGGTCGCAAATATAACTACCAGAAATACATTCAGGTCACTGTTTCCTCCGGCAGCCTTATAGGCGGCGGGCGGCACTACCACTTCCGAGGGGAAAGGGATAAAAGAGCTTTCGATGGCCATTAATAACGTTATTGTCCAATAATTCAAGTGGTCCAGACACCACTGGATAAATGCAACTGATTCCATAAAATTATTATAAATATTTGTTTAAGTTTAGCTTGCCTTTGCTGATATCGTCCTTGATTACGCGTATCGCTTCGTTGAATAACTTGTCGGGCAACTGTGCGTTTTCATCAACTCCCAGAGCTGCATACGTATCAGGAAGTTCTTTATTGATTTTAGCCAGATAGTGTATGAACGGACCTGGTTTCTGTAAATAAAGATAGCCATAAATTAGAAAGAAATAAGTGCTATGGGCGTTTTGGGGAAATTCTTTGTTTATTTGCTCAAAATACCGGTTGGCATATTCAAAGAGATGTTCATCGAAGTATTTGGAGCCGATTTTGAACAAAATATCCATCCGTTCCTCTTTCGGGGTGAATTCCAGGGCGAGGTTGAATTGTTCCTCCGCCTTGTCGATATTGTTCTTTCTTTCCTCCTCGCTGATGTCCTTGCTGCCTGCCATTATCGTGAAAAACTGTCCGGCATAGATACGTGTTTCCGCATCGTTCCCGTTCTGCTTCAGCACTTGGTCCAGATACATATATCCCTCTTCAGGATGCCCCAGGGCTACATGACAGAGGGCTGCGATGCTATATATATCGGTTAGCTCGAATGCAGTAATCTCCTGTTTCTGTTTTAACAGCTTTTGTGTATACTTCATGGCGGTTTCGTAATCCTTCATCTCGAAGTGGAGACCGGCCAATGCCATATAAACGGGAGGTTTCTTCTCTGTCGCCTTTTCCAGACGGAGATAATAGTTGATAGATTCCTTGATATTTGCTGTCTGGCTGTAAAGGAATGCTTTCAAGGTCAATGTCTCTGTGTTGTTTTCATCAATGGCTAATGCGAAATCGAAAGCCTCGTGCGCGTTTTCGTATTGCTCTTGTTGCAGATAGCATTTACCCAGTTCATTCCAATGCTGAACGGAATAGGGGAACTCGTTCAGGGTCATGTTCAGGTAAGGGATAGCCAAGTCCGGTTTGTTGAAAGTGCTGTAATAATCGCACAGCACATCGCGAAGACGTTGGTTGGTTTCCGGTAGGGTTTGCATGTCGAAATGGGCAAACAGGCAGTCGATCCACTTCTTGGCGTATTCTTTCTGGTTGACGTCAACGTAGTTCAGAATGATGTCCAGCAGCGTATCCAGTTCATACTCCTCGTCCATGGCCAGTTGTTGTAATATCTCATCGGCCTCTTCCATGTGTTCCTCCTCTATCAGCAGGTCGGCTTGCAGGAATCTGAATTCACGGTCGGCAGGGTCGTTGATGAGCTGCATCACCATTTGGGCTTCTTCTTTTTTTCCTAGCAGCATCAAGGAACGTGCCCGGAAAATCAGGGCGTCCGTGTTATCGGGGTGCAATTGGATTGCAAGGTCTATGGCCTTGTCAGCGTCTTTATGTCTTCCTTTTGAGGCGTAATATTCGGCGATATCGATCAGTTCATCAGCTTCAAAATAAGCGGGGGTATGGTTTTCCACCATACCCTCGTATTTTGCCAATGCTTCTTTAAATTCCGGGTCTTCAAAGTAAGAAGACATGTCGTAGTTCATAAGCTTGTTTTTATTTATTGATTTTGCTCCAGGTATCTTTTAAAGATACGGTGCGGTTGAACACCAGATGTTCCGGTGTAGAGTCTTTGTCTACATTGAAATAACCGATGCGCTGGAACTGCAAGTAATCCAGCGGTTTGGCATCGGCCAGATATTTCTCTACATAGCAGTTGGTTAATACATTCAACGAATCGGGGTTGATCATTTCTTTCATGGCTTCCAGTGCGTCGCAGTTCTTTGCTTCGCGGATGGCGGCCATCTCATCACGCGGGTTCTCCACTTTCCACAGGCGGTCGTACAGGCGTACTTCGGCAGGCAGACAGTGTGCGCAGCTTACCCAGTGGATGGTACCTTTGATTTTGCGGTTGCTGCCCGGCATACCTGTTTTGCTGTCGGGATCGTATTCGCAGTATACCTCCACCACGTTGCCGTTGTCGTCTTTCTTGCAGCCTGTGCATTTCACGATGTATCCGCTTTTCAGACGCACTTCCTGTCCCGGAGTCATACGGAAATATTTCTTCGGGGCATCTTCCATGAAGTCGTCGCGTTCTATCCACAGTTCGCGGCTGAATTCGATGGTGTGTGTGCCTGCCGACGGATCTTCCGGGTTGTTGACAGCTTCCATTTCCTCCACCTGTCCTTCGGGATAGTTGGTAATGATCAGTTTCACCGGATTGATGACTGCCGATACACGGGTGGCACGGCTGTTCAAGTCTTCGCGGACAGCACTTTCCAGCAGGGCGAAGTCATTCAGGGCATCGTAAGTGGTATAACCTATCTTGTCTACAAATTTGCGGATGGACTCGGGCGAGTAGCCGCGACGGCGGAAACCGCAGAGAGTCGGCATACGGGGGTCGTCCCAACCGTTTACCAGATGTTCTTTTACCAGAATCAGCAGGTTACGCTTGCTCATCAAGGTGTAGTTCAGGTTCAGTTTGTTGAACTCATACTGATGAGGACGGTTGTCGTCCAGATCTTTACCCTCTTTTACCCAGTCCACGAACAGGTCGTACAACGGACGGTGGGGTACGAACTCCAGGGTACACAGCGAATGGGTCACTCCTTCAAAATAGTCGCTCTGTCCGTGTGCGAAGTCATACATGGGGTATGCTTTCCAGGTTTCGCCTGTACGGTGGTGCGGAGTCTTTACCACACGATAAATAATAGGGTCGCGGAAGTGCATGTTGGGGCTTGCCATGTCTATTTTGGCACGGAGCACCATTTTGCCTTCTTCTATTTCACCGCTGTTCATTTTGTTGAACAGTTCCAGGCTTTCCTCGATGGGACGGTTGCGGTAAGGACTCTCGGTTCCGGGTTGGGTGGGAGTGCCTTTTTGTGCCGCGATTTGTTCGGAGTTCTGTTCGTCTATATAAGCCTTTCCTTCCTTTATCAGATTGACGGCGAAATCCCATAATTGCTGGAAGTAGTCGGATGCATAATATTCGTTTCCCCACTGGAATCCGAGCCATTGGATGTCCTCCTTGATGGCTTCCACGTATTCCATATCTTCTTTGGTCGGGTTGGTGTCGTCAAAACGCAGGTTACATACGCCACCATAGCGTGCAGCTATCCCGAAATCCAGACAGATGGCTTTGGCATGACCGATGTGCAGGTAGCCGTTCGGCTCGGGCGGAAAGCGGGTTTGTACTTTCCCTCCGTTTTTACCTTCTCTCAGGTCGTTCTCAACTGCCTGTTCAATGAAGTTCAGACTTTTCTTCTCTGTAGCTTCTGTAGCGTTCATTTCAGTCATTGTGATATCAATTTTACACTTTTGCTGCAAAAGTACGCATTCTTTTTGGGATATCCTTTATTTCACAGGAATATATCCACCGTTTTTTATAATATTTTGCCCCTGGGGCGACAGGATATAGTCGATGAACGGGGTTACTTTTTCCTTATTGGCTACGTTGTAATAGTAGTAAAGAGGGCGTACTACGGGGTAAAGTTTCTTCTTTCCGTTTTCAAGGCTGGGCAGTACATAGTGCTTGCCGTCGTCGTAGGAAACGGCGATGGCTTTCACCCGGGGGGACAAGTAGGCCAGTCCCACATAGCCGATAGCGCCTTTGGTCTGGCTTACAGACTGGATCACGGCTCCGGTGGCGGGCATGGACAAGCTGCTGCTCATGTAGTTCTTGTTCTTCAGGGCACTTTCTTTGAAAAATTCGTAAGTTCCCGAAGAAGTTTCGCGGGAATAGACAATAATTTTCATATCGGGTCCTCCCAGTTGCTTCCAATTGGTTATCTTGCCGCGGAATATGGCTTCCAGTTGCTGGCGTGTCAGTTGGCTGACAGGGTTGGACGGGTTTACAATGACGGCCAGGGCATCATACGCTATGATTACCTCCTCCACTTCCTGTTTGGCGGCTTTCAGTTTCATCTTTTCGCTGAATTTGATGGGACGGGAAGCCATAGCGATATCTGTCGTGTTGTCCATCAGGGCGGAAATTCCCACTCCGGTTCCTCCGCCGGTGACGGTTACCCGCCGGTCGGGATCATCTTTCATGAAAATCTCGGCTGTTTCCTGTGACACAGGCAACACCGTGTCACTGCCTTTTATGCGTTGTGCGGTAATATTCAGACTACAAGCCAATAGAATAAAAAGAAATAGAGCTTTTAATTGATTCATAAGTTCTTATATTAATTCGTGTGCAAAAGAAACGTTTTCTTGTGTCATTTGTTTTACTGGTGTGTTACGATTCTGTTACGGGCAATATTCGCCGGCAAGGGTGGATTGAATCCGTCCTTGCGGGAAAATGGCAATAAGATCAGGATTGTCTTTGCTTGTAACAAGTTTGTAATATAATTGTAGCAAATACTTCAAGCTTCTTTCATATCACCTTAATATAAAGAGGCTTTTTTTGCATCGGTTATTAAAATAGAAGACTAAAACTGTATGAAACGAGTTTGGGAAAAGATTGTAGAAGGAATATTGACTTGCAGCGGTTTTGTAACGAGCATTACTATTTTGCTGATTGTCGTATTCTTGTTTGCGGAAGCTTTGGGACTTTTTAATAAAAAAGTCATAGAAGAGGGATATGTGCTGGCGGTGAATAAAGCCAATCCGGTGCAGGAACTGAGTGCGGCACAAATAAAAGACGTTTTTGACGAAGAGATTACCAACTGGAAAGAGTTGGGAGGACCGGACGCGGAGGTTAAAGTTTTCCGGTTGGAGGATATCACCTCCTATTTCTCGGAGGAAGAGTTGGGAGCCGGGTACGAGAAAGCCCCCCGGTGCATCGGCGAGATCGTTGCCGGTAATCCAGGCATCATCGCTTTTGTTCCCTCCAAATTTATAGAGAAGGATTTTCCGGGCCACCTGCTGAAAGACGAGTCTATTTCTTTTGACGAGGTTTTTGCCGGAAAGGAATGGTTCCCTACGGCTACTCCCGCCCCTCAGTTCGGATTTCTTCCTTTGATTACGGGTACGCTTTGGGTGAGTTTCTTTGCCATCCTGTTCGCTTTGCCTTTCGGCTTGTCGGTGGCGGTGTATATGTCCGAGGTGGCCGACCATCGGACCCGTAGTTTTCTGAAGCCGGTTATTGAGCTGCTCAGTGGTATTCCGTCCGTGGTCTACGGTTTCTTTGGGTTGATAGTCATCGTACCGCTTATTCAGAAAGTCTTTAATCTGCCTGTGGGCGAGACCGGATTGGCCGGAAGTATTGTTTTGGCTATCATGGCACTCCCCACTATCATTACCGTAAGCGAGGATGCGATGCGGAATTGCCCCCGTGCCATGCGCGAAGCCAGTCTGGCATTGGGCGCTACCCGTTGGCAGACTATATATAAGGTGGTGATACCTTTCTCTGTTTCGGGAATCACTTCGGGCGTTGTCCTGGGCATCGGACGTGCCATAGGCGAGACGATGGCGGTGCTGATGGTTACAGGAAATGCGGCCGTGATACCCACCACTATTCTGGAACCGCTCCGTACCATTCCGGCGACTATTGCAGCAGAACTGGGAGAGGCACCTGCGGGCGGCGCGCACTATGAAGCCCTGTTCCTGTTGGGAGTAGTGTTGTTTTTCATCACGATGCTTATCAACTTTAGTGTAGAATATATTTCATCAAGAACAAATAAATAATGTACTGATTTGCCGGTGTGCTAATGATCATGCGGCACACAGCGTAGCCAATGGGTATATGGATAGATTGACAAATGATTAATTAAGTATTTAAGATATGAAGCAAGATGTTTTCCCTGTCGGGCAAGGGGCGCGTAAAAGACGTTCGCAATGGCTGGCATTCGGCATTTTCAAACTGTTGAGTTATAGCATTGTCCTCATTCTGTTCCTGTCTCTTATACACATCTCCGAGCCCACGAGACACTGAGCGATCTC
>ENA-OYXO01000613-OYXO01000613.1-human-gut-metagenome-genome-assembly--contig:-NODE-613-length-10656-cov-4.662485_pt1 | contig 10656 bp, 10 predicted proteins | sample MGYA00244219_ERZ653425 | MGnify/ENA primary metagenome ERZ653425 (study PRJEB26926, sample SAMN06164965) | human gut metagenome | biome: ENVO:00009003; feature: ENVO:2100002; material: ENVO:00002003... | reverse complement strand
GGCTCGGAGATGTGTATAAGAGACAGTTATATTACTTATATGAAAGAACGTAAGTGGCGTTCCCCGATGGTTGATTTAGATGAAAAATGTAAAGAGTATAAAATTCTGTATTCAAGCATAAGAGTAGTAAAAACAACTCATAAAAGAAATGGGAAGAATACAATTTTATATCACATATGCGCTTTAATTAATGGTGCTAAATAATAATGGAATTATTTAATGTTTGTAACCCACAGGAACGCTTTAGTGAGCAACAGGCTAGACGTACATTGGAAAAAATGCAAAAGGAATACATTATAAAATTAGCTAATGGGGGCCGGTATGCGAAGTATACACTAATTTAACTTGTTGTTTTAACTCGGCTATGCCGAATTAAATGCCGAGTTAAAAGATAAAGTATCCAAAATGCCTTGAAATACGTGACTTTGCAATGTACTTGTTTAACTTGTCAGTGTCGAGATAGATGCCGAGTTAAAAATTATACTCAAATGGTATTGGAGGAAATTGAAATATGGTAAACTTAATTGCTTTTGATACAGAGAAAGAATTATGCGAATTAACAGGTTTGACGGAGTCTGAGCTGTGGGAAAAGGATTTATTCTCGATGATTGGGATATTGGGTTTCAATCAGATATTAAATTACATAGAACTCCGACGGCTGATGATATTCAGGATGGTTATGAGGAAGATGAATTGATTGACGATTATGATTTGCCGGCACATTGGTTAATGATGCAGATGAATAATTTTTGTGTTGGTGCAAATTATGTGTTTTTTAATGGAAAGCATTATTATACAGTTCATCACTCGTAAGTCGTTTTTTCTCAAAAATTCGATAATACAACAGCAGGAGGTACACATGAAAGTAAAATTACAAGAAGTTCTCGAGGCACTTGATGGTGTCGGAATGGATATGGAATATTATTATGACACGAAAAATGAAGAAATCCTGATGATATTTGATGGTATGGTTAATGGAGAAACGGATCCTGATTTGATAGAAGATATCGAAGAGGGTTTTATTGAAGATTATATCCCGTTGCCACGGCAGTATGATATGAATGAATATCGGATGATGGAAGAATTTATTTATGACTTACCGGCTGGAAGAGCACAGGACGCATTGGATGTAGCAATTAGAGGCAAGGGTGCATTCCGTAGATTTAAGGATAGGCTGTACGATTTTGACCTTCAGGAGAAATGGTATAAGTACAGGGATGATTGCTATGAGCAAATAGCAAGAGACTGGTGTGAACGGTTCGGGATAGAGATAGAGGAATAGGTATGGCTGGGACAAATGATATTTTAGAAGTTGCGAAGATGACAATTAACGCATCGATAAAGTGCAATACGGTTCGAGGATTTATTGGCTGGCACAGTTGCGATAATATTTGCATGGATATGCATGATGTATTGGATATGTGCGAAGATGCTTTTAAGCGGGAAAGATATCAGGAATCTCTTGAGGCAGATACATATGTGCTTGTTTCGGGCGTGAAATTGGCTTCTTGTGCAGATAGCAGTTCCGGTATGCTGACGGATGTAATAATGCGTGCATTTGAACTAATAGATTTATCTACACAGACAATTGCCAAACTGGATGCAGCAATGAGAAAACATGCGCTGTCATTGATTATAAAGGAAGCAAAGAAAAAAGCATTTGACGGCTGGGACTCATGGCGCTATGAATTATTGGGAAAGGCGGTTTGTTTGTGTGATGAGAAGTTGGCAGTAAAATTGGAAAAGCTTTTGGATGTATTCTTAGAAGATATTGAGAATGATTATACGCCGGAATACAAAAGGCAGGAAGATACAATTTTACGTTATAAATTGCATCGACATTTAAAGGGGGCAGACGCAGTTAAGGACGAGTTATATGCAAATCTACATATAAGAGAAATACGCATAATTGCAGTTAAAGATGCAACAGATGCGAGGAATTATAACGAAGCAGAAAAGTTGTGCCTTGAACAGATAAAGAAAGAGGACGGTCGCTTTTACAGAAACATTCCGGAGGATTGGAATAATATACTGTTTGATGTTTATGTGCAGTCAGGCATAACAGATAAACAGATTGAGCAGGCAAAGAAAATATTGTTCCTGGGGAATGCAGGATTCTGGGATGTTTTAAAGCGGCTGTATCAAAGTCAGGGGATATGGGAAAGTCAGAAGCCAATTTTACTTAAAGAATTAAAGCAATGCAAATATTCAGTATGTTATCGGTCTGTATTGGTTGAGGAAAACGAAAAGAAGTTGCTATTAGAAGCCGTTACAGAAAATCCATATAATTTGTTCTATTATGCTCAATTTCTTGTAATGGATTATCCGAATGAAATTTATGAATTGTGTGCAAATTACATAAGAGAACAATGTGCGCAGGCAACAGATAGAAGATTATATAAGAAAGTATGTAAGGACTTATTACAGTTGATTAAGTGGAAAGGAAATGCTACTGCCAAGCTGCTTGTGGATGAATTTAAGGCAACGTATCCTAGAAGAAGTGCGTTATTGGACGAGCTGCAAAAGGTAGAGAGGAAATTGTAAGTGTTACTTGGCTGTTGCATTATTTGCAATACCCACTGAAAGCCATCGGAACCCACTATGTTTCTTGGTACTAACAACAACAGAGAAAAAGGATTCTCCACATAATAAATGTCAAAAGAAACATTGTAGATTTGAAAATTGAGGCGTTTGGTACTGTTATTTTACTGTTGTTTTTTGCAAGTGGCTTTGCAGTGCTGGCAGTGATGCGGATATGCATTGTTTTATAAGGATTTCAGTATAAGTGAAAATGTTTCTTGTAATTTACCCAAATGGATTCTATAATAAAATCGTGGTTGGAAAGGGATTATGAACTTATTGCTTTGGGTAGTGTCAATTGGCACGCCAAATCAGGGAAAAAAGAGGTAAAGAATCATTTTCAAGCCAACGGAACCATTTATAATGATAAAAAATCGTTCATAAATGATCGAAAGCTGAGTCGAAAATTGCGGTACTAAAATGGTACTACATTCGATTTGAACGAAATAGAATAGGAACAAAAACACATATTTGCAATACAAATATGTATAGAAAATCAATGAAAAACAATATCATTCACATCAAACTTTGCGAGTTTGAGTAGATATTTTTGTACATTTATAGTCCGCGAAGCCAGTAAAATCAAGGCTTTGCGGACTTCGTGCTTCTAAGGTGGTAATAAAATGGTAATGTTTTTAGAGCCGAAACTGAAATTTCATTCTACAAAATTTGCGATAGGCGAATGAAATAGATAGAATGTTACCAAAGGACATTGCAAAGTATTTGTGGTAATGGTGGAAAAATTTAGCTATTGGAGATTGTGCTTAAAGTATGCCTGCAAAGGGATATATGTCAGCCCGAAGGATTTGATGCGTATGGGCATCCATTCGAGTTATTTCATCTGGATATGGAAAGGATAGGTATAGTGCCAAAGAGGGCGCCCGCTAAGATAATAGATTTTCGGGCACACATAGAGAATAAACATACTATCGATTAGTCTGATGAAAAATAGCAGAAACATTTGACGTGACATATGAGGAATCTTTCGCGTTTAGTGGCGGAATCAGTATTGATTAAGACATAAAGAAATTGGTAATAAGGAGAGATGGAATATTATGGCAAACGAAGAGATAGCTAGTCAGGTGTTGGATTATTGGTTTGCGATTGAGTTCTTGGGGCAGGACTCTTATGATGTATGTACTGAAGAATCCAAACTTGTTCGAGCATTAAAAACATTTAAAAAAGCTGATCAGTCTACAAAGAATAAGCGTAGGCAAATCTCTGTTTTTGAACTTGTAAATAGCGAATCTGACATATATTCTCAAATTGTGAATCAAGCAAAGGAATGTGATATGACGATTTGGGGAAATCTGACATTCTATATTGGCAGGGTGTCTAGACAGGCGTGCATAGAAAAACTTGCTCAGGAACTTGGTGCAAAGCTAGAGCAGGAGGAGAGAAATTCAGAGTATATACCAATACTTAGTTTTCAGTGCACTACGAACGGAGCTTATGTAGAACATTCACTTTCTCTCTCTACTGTTATATGGGCAATATCTCAGGTAGAAGGAAAACAAAACGGAAAACTATCTGATCTGTTATCAAGTAGGGCGTATTCTGATACGATAGAACAGTTGGAAAGGGAGTTCTTTGAATCAGATAATTTCAACGAACAAGAGGCTATAGAGGAGGCGTCTGTTAAGGTGAATTCGGAAGGTATGCCAGTTTTTGCTGATGATGCTATAGTAGCTTCGAAAATTATGAGTATACATTCTGAAATTGTTAAAATGTATGGAAAATTTTTCCCGGAGAATGTGATTGAGGAAAGAAATGGTTTTAAATATCAGTTGTTTAAGAATTCAAAAGCTAAAGATAAATACGACGATGATAATTATATGGGATTGAGCCATGATTTCTTTTCTAATGATCTGAAGATGGTCAAAGAATCCATAGAAGCAGGAAAAGATGATTTTTCAACAGGTATGTTGTCTAACCTAATTGATTATATCTGTGCACCTCATGATGTCTTAGAAGAAAGACAACGTCATGATTTCGTCAGACCTAAAGATAAAGAGGTATTTTATAAGGAAATAGCCGAAATTCTCAACATGGAGAATGCTCCTCTTGGTAAATGGCCGTCCAGGTATATGCCTGCGTTAATGCAGCAGATTGCTATAAATATAGCAATATCAAACCGGCAGAGAGGAATATTTGAAGAAAGTGGGAATGTTTTTTCTGTGAATGGTCCGCCCGGAACTGGTAAGACGACACTATTAAAAGAGATTATTGCAAATAATATTGTTGAAAAGGCCAGAGCTCTCAGCCAATACGATACACCGGATGATGCCTTTGAAGGTGTGAAGTTTGTGTGTGGCGAATTGAATGGGGCGTATGCACAGTATTATCCGAAGTGGTTTAGGTTCAAAGATGAACATATTGCTGACTTTGGAGTGCTTGTTACATCCAGCAATAATACGGCTGTAGAAAATATAACAAAGGAACTCCCTCTTGAAAAAGGGATTCTTGATAATTTAAAAATTGTTTCTGACGGAAATATGCCAGATAGTCCGGAGAAGGCTCAACAATTAAGAACGATCTGTAAGATGTTTTCTACTTCTGAAACAGAGAAAAAATTAAACGTTTATCAAAAAGATACTAAGCGACAGGGTGAATACCCAGAGATATATTTCACTGGGTATGCAAAGAAATTTTTTGGAAATGCAGAAAAGGATGCAGATGCATGGGGAATGGTTGCTGCTCCACTTGGTAAAAAATCTAACATAAGTGGTTTTTACTATGATGTTCTGAATCCAATTTTGCAGGACTTCATGATAAAAAATGCTGACATTGAAGACAGAATTCCTGAATATAGAAAAGCCAGAGATGCGTTTTCTAAACAACTGGAAGTAGTTAGTTCTCTTCAAAGTCAACTAAAAAGTTACGGCGATATTTCTCTTAAAGCACATCAGTTATGTGCTTCTTTTGAGCAAATACGAGCTAAAAATATTTCTTTGATTATTTGTTGTGATGAGGAAATTAAGTCTTTTGAAAATCAGATAGTTTATACAAATACTGAAATAAAAAAAGAAGAAGACAATCTCAGTAACTTTACAACATTATATTCAGAAGCTGATTTCAAATTAAAAGAGTCTGAGAAAAGGATGAAAGATTTGTCAGAACAGGAAATTAGTTATAAGAAACAAGCTTTAGATGTGGAAAATTCTGTCGGTTTCTTTACAAAAATTTTTAGAAAAAGCAAATATCAATCTGCGCTTGATTTGGCTGAATGCTTTAGATTGAAGGCACAAGAATGCACGATTGCTGTTAATCAAGCCTCACATAAAATTGGCGTAGAAAGAGCGCAAGTCGAAAAATACCGTATTGATAAAGATAATGCTTTACAACGATTACATGAGTCAAAGGAAAGACTCAAAAAGCTAGAGGGAAATAAGTCTACTACTCAGATGAGAATTCTTCGGTTGAAGGGAGAAATTAATAATGCACAAGTCAGAGCTGAAGCAGCCAAGTCAGAATGCGAAAGAGACTTAAGGGAATATCTTAGTGCTGGAGATATGAAGACAGGCAAAGTTCTGGATGATACATTTATTGAGGATGTTCTTTCTAAGAATGATAAAGTATCTACTAAAGCGCAGATTTCTAATCCATGGTCTACGGAAGAATTTAATCGAGAAAGGGAAAAATTATTTTATCTAGCCCTTCAAATGACAAAGGAGTTTGTCCTAAGTTCTAAGTCGTGCAGAACAAATTTGTGTATTTTAGGTCAATATTGGGGGTTTAGAACAGAAAATGATACAGATAGAATCAAATTCCATAAGCAGGATAGAGAAGCGATGATAGCCTCATTATTCCAGACATTGTTCTTGATTACACCGGTTATATCTTCTACGTTTGCTTCCGTTGGAAGATTATTAAGAGATATGAAAACACCGGGGTGCATAGGCACACTTGTAATAGATGAGGCAGGGCAGGCTCAACCGCAGATGGCTGTTGGTGCATTATACAGAGCGAGGAAAGCTATAATAGTAGGCGATCCAAAGCAAGTGGAGCCAGTGGTAACAGATGATCTTAAGCTCTTGAAAGAGGCGTATTCAGAACCTGTATTTGCAAACTATAAAAACAAGTCATTATCGGTACAAAGCTGTGCGGATATAATGAATCCTTTTGGTACTTCCTATGATAACGGAACGGATTATCCTGATTGGGTTGGATGTCCGCTGCTTGTACATAGAAGGTGTATTTCTCCTATGTATGAAATATCGAATCGTATTTCATACAATGGAATTATGAAGCAACAAACCTTGCCACCATCAGATGGTAAGGTTGAGTCTTTTATTTACGAAAAATCGCAGTGGATAAATGTAACTGGGGTTGAAAACGGACATGGAGATCATTATGTAGCTGAACAAGGTAATGTTGTCTGCGAAATGGTAAATGTTTCTTTCCAGAAGGCAATTAAGATATCAAAAATGCAGGTTGACACCAAGCCAAGTCTCTATATTATCACTCCTTTTACTACTGTGGTGAGTGGATTACGGAAGGCAATTGGTACATATGCAACTAGAAACAAAAACTCTGCTTTAGGGGTTAGTACATCTCTTGATGAATGGTTATATGATAATATTGGTACAGTTCATAAATTTCAGGGAAAAGAGGCAAACGAGGTGATTTTTGTTCTCGGATGTGATGAGTCGCAGAAAAATAGATATGCTGTAAAAGGTTTCGTAAATAGCAATATCGTTAACGTGGCGGCTACCAGGGCAAAATATAGGTTTTACATGGTAGGGGATCAAAAGGTTTGGGGAAAAAATGAATATGTTAACGAAGCCAAGTCTATTATGGATAGGTTACTTATAGAGGATGCGGAAGAAAATAATTAAGCTCTCCTGAGTCACATTGATCAATTTCTAGAACATCATTATATCTGTTTCTCAAACAGGAAAGAGCCAAGATAGAGAATTAGAATGTGAGTTAGGAATAAGTTGATTCCATGTTTTAGATAGGGATGAATTTACTTTTACAAATGAGGCGGAGAGGTTGCTCTATCCAGAAAAATTCTTGTTGCTGAATCATTATTTTTAACGTAAGCGATGAATAACATACCGTTCCAAATTTAATTGAAGATTTGGGATAATACAGTCAATAAACAGTAAATGACTACTTTATCTATTTTCAGATCTGGATGCGGACGTATCACTCTTCTTTTCTTAAGCAAAGGTAGCCGTTTACGGTGTTTAACTACTTTAGCTAACAGGAGGAGCAGCTTATGCGTAATAAGAGAAGAACAGACGAAGAATGGCTGTCATTGATTCAGCAATGTCGCAGCAGTGGATTTTCTGACCGTGTCTGGTGTGAGCAGAATGATATCTCTATCAATACGTTTTATAATACTGTCACAAGGCTGAGAAAGAAATCATGTATGATTCCGGAGACAGACAGGCTAATCGTGGATACATCAGAAGCTGGAGCTGGGGCAAGTGCGGTAATGTACAGCATTGTGGAAACAGCAAAAGCAAACAATCTGAATATTTTCCAATATCTCTATATGGTACTGCTGTATATGACGGATTATATGAACTCGTCCGCAGGTATAGAACAGCTGATGCCATGGAGTGATTTTATCAAAGAGCAGTGTTCGGGGATCATTGATGTGGAGTCCACTGTCCCGGAAAACAGAATTCCCCTGCCATGTAGATAGCAGGGAAAATCTAAAGTAAATGGTAGTCGTTTACTGTTTTGGGTAGGCGGTGTGTTATTCATCGCTTACGATGAAACGGGAAATGCAGGAAGCAGTACAGGCAGGGGAGCGGGTACTTCAGACCCTTTACGCAGCAAGGGATAAGTTGGGAAGTGCGAGAAACTGGGGCATTTTTGATATGCTTGGAGGAGGCTTTATCAGTGACCTTGTGAAGCATTCTAAAATGAATGACGCATCTGCGTTGATGGAACAGGCGAAAAGCGATATTCAGCGTTTTCAGAGAGAATTAAGAGATGTGCAGGTTTCCTTGGATCTGCGCATGGAAATCGGCAGCTTCCTTTCCTTTGCGGATTTCTTTCTGGACGGGCTGGTGGCAGATTACATGGTGCAGAGCAAGATTACAGATGCAAGAGAACAGGTGGATGATGCCATCAACCGGATAGAAAAGATACTTGCTGATGTGAAAAATCGAATGAATGCGGAGGTGTATTAAGATGCGATTATTTGATAAAAGGACGCCGCTTCAGAAAGAGTGGGAAAAGCTGGAAGTACAGGAGCAGAGATTCCTTCAGAAGCGTTCTGAGAAAAGGGAGAACATTCTGAATCAAAAACTGGAGGAAAAGATACCGCCGAAACTTCAGGAAACATTGGATACTGCTTTTGCGAAGGCATTTGCTCTGATTTTCGAGAAAGGAACCAGGGTTATTGAAAAGACGTATCAGCGGGCAAAACTGGAGCAGGATTATCAGGTGCGGCAGTATACGGCGGATGTAAAGCAGAATTCCAAATCCCTGCGCTCCTTTTCTAAAAAGGCAAGAGATACGGGAACGAAGAATTTACTGCTATCCGGTGTGGCTGGAATCGGGATGGGCGTATTGGGAATCGGTCTGCCGGATATTCCGGTATTTACAGGGATGATTTTAAAGAATATTTACGAGACTGCCCTGCAGTATGGATACAGCTACGAAACCAGGGAAGAAAAATATTTTATCTTATTATTGATCCGGGGAGCAGTATCCTATGGGGATACACTTTGTGAGATTGACGGGAAAGTAAATGAATTTATCAGAAACGGAATGCTGCCGGAAGAATATCAGGATAAGGAGCAGATCGAACAAACAGCGGGATCTTTGTCAAAAGAGCTTCTCTATATGAAGTTCTTACAGGGGATTCCAGTGGTTGGTGCTGTAGGCGGAGCTTATGATGCAGTCTATATGAAACGGATCACAGAGTATGCAGAGCTGAAATACCGGCACAGATATCTGGCGGGGCGGAAAAAGGCAGAGAATAAATTGTTGTTTTGATGTGTGTGGAGTATAATGTGTTTATTAGTCAATGCTTAACACTGATGAAAGGAAAAATATGGTTTTAGAAAATAAGCTTAATATCACAGACTCCACAGAACTAGCAAGGATGGAAGAAAAGATAAGTAAGAAAAAAGCAGTGGAGTTGTTTGAAAATGGATATTTGAATAAATATAAAGCAGGATCTTTTGAGATACTTGCGGCAATTCACAAATATTTATTTGGTGAGATATATGATTTTGCGGGAAAAGTGAGAAATGTAAATATTGCTAAAGGCAACTTCCGATTTGCTCCGGTGATGTATTTACAGGCTGCAATCGAGAATATTGAGAAGATGCCACAATCAACATTTGATGAAATTGTTGAAAAATATGTTGAGATGAATATAGCGCATCCTTTTCGAGAGGGTAATGGGAGAAGCACCAGGATATGGCTTGATTTGATTCTGAAGAAAGAGTTGAACAAAGTTATTGATTGGAGTCTTGTAGATAAGGAAGATTATCTGTTAGCAATGGAAAGAAGTCCAATTAGAGATATTGAAATAAAATATATTTTAAAACAGGCTTTGACAGATAAAGTTAATGATAGAGAAGTTTATATGAAAGGTATAGATTATAGCTATTATTATGAAGGCTATGTGATATACAAAGCTGAGAATTTGTAGATATTTACTCCTACCAACGGCAGGAGCAATAAAAGAACTGCCGTTGCTAGTCGTTCTCCAAAATAATTTCAAAGAAGAATGACTATGAAACAAAATTTAATTACGGACATTATTCAAGGAATGTTACCATACTTAAATAATGCACAGAGTAAGCGATTACAGGAGGTGCTTCAATCAGCATTTGTAAACTATGAGATAACAGAAAATACAGGAAAAGTCAGATGCATTTGAATTTACAAACCCAGGAATTCTGAAACTTCCACTTGAAGATATTTACCGAGGCGGTAATTCAAAATCAAGAAATCCACATATGCAGACTATGCTTAGACTGGTTGGATTTGGTGATAATGCGGGTTCGGGATTTCCAACGATTCTTGATGTGTGGAAGTCGGAAGGATGGATAAAACCGGAATTGATTGAAGACACAAATCTTGATCAGGTTACACTTATGA
>ENA-OYXO01000604-OYXO01000604.1-human-gut-metagenome-genome-assembly--contig:-NODE-604-length-10760-cov-5.051658_pt1 | contig 10760 bp, 8 predicted proteins | sample MGYA00244219_ERZ653425 | MGnify/ENA primary metagenome ERZ653425 (study PRJEB26926, sample SAMN06164965) | human gut metagenome | biome: ENVO:00009003; feature: ENVO:2100002; material: ENVO:00002003... | reverse complement strand
GAGATCGCTCAGTGTCTCGTGGGCTCGGAGATGTGTATAAGAGACAGGATAAATGCTGGTATTTCGATGGAGCGTCTTCTTGTGTAAATTTTTCATTCAATAATTGTTATGAAGACCCAAACCAAAGGTGCGGAAGAGATGAAGGAGCTCCCAATTAATTTAACCGACTAGCAAATCATTCCATAGGGTATTTAAGATCTTTCCTATTCATAATTAGTTGATCCAATCTACAAACTGAAGATAATTAAATACCCTATATTTAATCTATAGTGTATGAAATATTTTTTGTATATCTTCACTTATCTGCTTCTAGGAGCATCATGTTCATCTCCTTCTCGTCCAATAGACTATGGTACAGAATTAACAGCTACAGACTCCATCTGCCTGTCTATAGATGAACATACACATTATGAAAGCAAATCTATATTCCAATTTGAAGAAAACGGACATGAGTATCTTTCCTTTTTGAATGAAAAAGCAAGCTATAAAGTTCATATCTATGATTTGGATACCAAACAAGTTATTAAAACAATTCATCTACAAAAAGAGGGGAGAAATGCAATGCCATCAACTAATGGCTGTTTTCCACTTAGCTCAAAGCATTTTTTAATTACAACTTGGAATGGAGTTTTTGGAATTATCAATGAAAAAGGAGAAGTGGAAAATAAGAATAGCTTTTGGAAAGACAGCGTAAACTTTCATGCTTTCGACCACATTTGTTGCATGAGTTATACATATCGACCTGCCATAATTAAGGATTCTATTTTATATTTCAGTCAATCATTATTAAAATATCCCCGTAAAAAAGATGAATGGGATAAAATACCCATATTTGCTTATGCAGACCTTCATAAAAAAAAACTAGGGTGGACAGAACTACGATACCCATCTATTTTTAACAAAGATGAGATAGACTACATTCTGTATGACCCTGAAATCAGTTACACATATACAGGTAAAGAAGTTGTTGTTTCACTGGGACAATATGACAGCATATTTGTATCTTCTGATTTCAAACATAAAAAAGCGTATAATGCTAAAAGCCATTATCTGCCCCACGTGCGTCCAGTCTCCCAAAATTTACAAATTGATTTATTCAAAACCATACATGACAGAGGATTACAGCCCCATTACCACCACTTGATGTATGATAAATACCGAAAAGTATTCTATCGGTTTGCCTTAATGCCGGATGATAATATAAAACCATTCTCCAACAATCCGCATCAAAGTTTCTCCATCATCATTCTAAACAAAGACTATGAAATTATTGGTGAAACAAAATTTCCCGGCAACACCTATGCCCATCACTTGTGCTTCGTAGGTAAAAAAGGCCTGTATATTTCAGAGAATAATGAAAACAATCCTCAGTTTGACGAAAACAAACTGGTATTCAGGTGTTTCACACTTCAAGACCGGAAAAAATGAAGAAAAAGAACTACTCAATCATTCTATGTGGAGGACTGTTCCTGGCAAGCTGTATGTCCAATAATGACAAATGCCTTCAAAAACTGTTTGATGAAGTCGGAGTTGAGAAATCACAAATCCACAATGCCACCCACCTTGTTACCATATTGGGTAATGGTTGCAAAGGATGCATACACAAAGCTCTGTCAGAAATACATAACTCGACCGATACTATTTATATAATTGCATGTAAAAGTAAAAAGACTTTCAATTTAATTGCCAATAAAAATATAGATGACTACTCCAATGTATACCTAGACACTAAATCCATATTAGTGGAATTGGATATGGCTAAAAACACACCTAGAGTCTACCTTTTAAATAATGGTAAATATGTGTCGCACTCTTTTTATGGAAATGAATCTCCCAGCGAAGAAGCGAACACCACCATTACATTCAACACAAATGAGATAGATTTAGGCAAAATCAGCCGCACGGAAAAGGCAAAAATCAAATTCACAATATGGAATACAGGGAAGAACATAGTAAGAATCAGTCATATAGATCTTTCATGCGAATGTTTGAATATTGAAAATGAAATTACTGAAATAAATCCGGGAGACAGCACTTGTCTGAATATCATTTTCCATCCCGATGACATAGGAAAGTTTCAAAGAGAAATTTTATTATATGGTAATTTTGACTCATCTCCCAAACTTTTAACCATTACAGGAGAATGCTTTTAATAAAATAATACAATCTCGCTATAAATAACGTCCTAGCTATTTATAGCGAGTATATCATCTATGGCTACCCTTTTGAAAGTTCCTCCAATGTTTTTTCCTCGTACCTGCAAATCGCCTCCTTATAATCCTCGGAAATCAATTTCGGTTCTTTGGTAGCCAGGTCATAACCTACCATCACCGTGCGGCACTCACACTTCACCTCATGGGTATCCGTAGTCACGGCACGCTGCAACAAGGTAAAACTCTTATGCCCCAAATGTACCACAGCCGTTTCTATCACCAGATGATCCGAGAAAAATACCGGCATAAAGAAGTTTGCATTGATATTGGCTACCACAATAGCCAGCTTGCTCCAGTCGGCACTGCCTAATACATCTTTTATATAAGTAGTCTTTGCCAAATCGTACAAAGAAAAGTAAACTGAATTGTTCATATGACCAAACTGGTCCACATCGCTGAATCGTATCTGCACCGGCATAGTATGCCTGAATTTTATATCCTCTGCCATAGTTAAGCTTATTAAAATCGTTCAAATATAACACTTTTCCCAGTAATTGAACCCTAAATGACAGATTATTCTTAATTTTGCTGCGAAATAAATGAATATGTAATTTTAATAACAATATAAACATGGATAAGAAGTATAGCAGGGAGACCTTATGCGTACAGGCAGGCTGGACTCCGAAAAAAGGCGAACCGCGCGTTTTGCCTATTTATCAAAGTACCACATTCAAGTATGACACCAGCGAACAGATGGCGCGTCTGTTCGATCTGGAAGATTCGGGATATTTCTATACACGCTTGCAAAACCCCACCAATGATGCCGTCGCCGCAAAAATCGCAGCATTGGAAGGTGGTGTGGGTGCTATGCTGACCTCGTCCGGCCAGGCTGCCAACTTCTATGCCATTTTCAATATCTGTCAGGCAGGCGACCACTTCGTATGCTCGTCTACCATCTACGGAGGTACATTCAATCTGTTTGGCGTCACGCTGAAAAAACTGGGCATCGAGTGTACCTTCATTGACGCCAATGCATCCGAGGAGGAAATAGACAAGGCTTTCCGCCCGAATACCAAAGCGTTGTTCGGCGAAACCATCTCCAATCCGAGCATCGACGTGCTGGACATCGAAAAGTTCGCACGTATCGCACACAAACACGGTGTGCCTTTGATTGTGGACAACACCTTCGCCACTCCCATCAACTGCCGTCCGTTTGAATGGGGAGCGGATATCGTCACCCATTCCACAACCAAATACATGGACGGTCATGCCACCAGTGTAGGAGGCGCCATTGTGGACAGCGGCAACTTTGACTGGGAAGCCCATGCGGACAAATTCCCCGGTCTGACCCAGCCCGACGAATCTTATCACGGACTGACTTATACCAAAGCGTTCGGCAAAATGGCTTACATGACGAAAGCAACCGCCCAACTGATGCGTGACCTCGGCTCCATCCAGTCTCCGCAAAATGCGTTCCTGCTGAATCTGGGATTGGAAACATTGCACCTGCGCGTGCCCCGTCATTGCGAAAACGCACAGAAAGTGGCTGAATGGCTGGAAGCCAACCCGAAAGTGAAATGGGTGAACTATTGCGGACTGAAAAGCAGCAAATACTATGATCTGGCACAGAAATACATGCCAAACGGCTCGTGCGGTGTCATCGCTTTCGGCTTGAACGGAACCCGTGAGGAAGCGATAGAATTTATGGACAGGCTGAAATTCATCTGCATCGTAACCCATGTGGCCGACGCACGTACCTGCGTACTGCATCCCGCCAGCCATACTCACCGCCAGCTCACCGACGAGCAGTTGCGCGAAGCAGGAGTCGCTCCGGACCTGATCCGTTTGTCGGTAGGTATTGAGAATGTAAGCGACATCATTGCCGATATTGAACAAGCTTTACAATAAGGCGAAGCGGATGAAAAGAATCATTATCATTGGCGCCACTTCCGGCATCGGACTGGAAGTGGCGCGATGCTATCTGAAAGCCGGCTGGCAGGTAGGCGTGGCAGGACGTAGAGAGGAAGAACTGGAAAAGCTCCGGCAGTCCGCTCCCGGACAGGTATGTACCCAGCGGATAGATGTCACCCGCGAGGATGCCCCTGCCTTATTGGAGCAACTGATTATGAAAACCGGCGGCATGGATGTGTTCCTGCTCAGTTCGGGCATAGGCAAACAAAATCTTTCACTCTGCCCCGATATAGAATTACAGACCGCAGCCACCAATGTTTCGGGATTCATACGAATGGTCAATGCCGCCTATCACTATTTCGAACAGCAAGGCAAAGGACATATAGCGGTGATCAGTTCCATAGCAGGCACCAAGGGACTGGGATCCGCCCCTGCCTATTCAGCGACCAAACGGTTTCAAAACACCTATCTGGATGCTTTGGACCAATTGGCGCACATGAACAAGCTACACATTTCCTTCACCGACATCCGTCCCGGATTTGTCGCCACCCCTCTGTTGAAAGATGACAAATACCCGCTGCTGATGCATGCTCCCTACGTGGCATCACAAATTGTAAGAGCCATCTCCCGAAGGAAAAGAGTAGCTGTCATAGACCGGCGTTATCAGATGCTGGTGTTTTTCTGGAAACTGATTCCCGGATGGCTATGGGTGAGGCTGCCTGTGCGGAACCAATAAAGCACTTAGCTCCCAAGCTGAGGCATTGCCTGACTAACCTTATTCGAACTAAATTCATATTTTTACCTGAACGTCTTTTCATTATCTCAAACTTATCACTACTTTTGTAATTGGATTTTAGGATTATTTTTCATAATAAAATGTCGAATTGTTCTTAAGAAGAACCAGCAACTAAGACATCATTAAAAGAACAAACATTAAACATCAAACAAATATAAGATTCTATCTGACACCAAGCATTCAATTATCAAATCGCTAAAATCCGAACAGAGAAAAGATAAAAATTATGATACGAGATATTATAAATCAAAATGAAGAAGCGCAACCTACTGACAGAACGTTAGGATTGCTACACCGGGACTTTCCGCAATGTTTCAATGCAGAAGGCAAATTTGATATAGCTGCTTTTCGTGAGCTACTAACTGACAAAGTAGACCTTATAAAGGAAGGTAGCGGCTTTAACTTTCTTGGCAAGAACTATGCCAGTCTGTTGGCCTCGATGGATACGACTACCGTATTAGTGCCCGATCTGGAACATAACAGCAAGCCGGAGAATATAAATAGTCAGAATGTGTATATCAGCGGCGACAATCTTGACGCGCTGAAGCATCTGGTAAAGTCGTATGCCGGTAGAGTGAAATGCATTTATATAGATCCACCCTATAATACAGGTACTGACGGATTTGTATATAATGACAAATTCAACTTTACAGTGGAAGAATTGCAAGAGAAATTGAGCATCGGTGAGGAACAAGCAAACCGTATTCTTGCAATGACAACCCGTGGTGCTGCTTCGCACTCAGCATGGCTTACCTTCATGATGCCCCGTCTGCAATACGCTAAAGACTTGCTCTCTGACGATGGAGTGATTTTTATCTCTATCGACGATAATGAGCAGGCTAACTTGAAGTTGCTGTGCGACCATGTGTTTGGAGAGGAAAATTTTGTGGCTCTATTCCCATGGCGGAAAAGAACGGCAAAGTCAGATGTTCCATTCGGAGTATCAAAAGATTACGAATGGATAGTATCATACGCCAGAACAGATTCTTTTTTGGCTGGTATCGATGGAAAGGGAAGAAAATATTACGAAACAGAAGATTTTCCCGGACAACCTTGGAGAGTGCATGATTTGACAAAGCAGACTACTGCATCGGAACGCCCCAACAGTTTTTTCACAATAAGGAACCCTCAAAACGGTAAAGAATATCCAGCAAACCCGAAACGTACTTGGTGCATTACACAGGACACATTTGATTCTTATTATGCACAAAAAAGAATCGTATTCCCCGGTGATTACGATTTCCTAAAAATAGATAAGCCCGTGCTCCGCTATTGGAAAGACAATGATATGCAAAAGGCTGGTGACCGCTTCGGACAATATGCCGTCAGCACTCATCTTCCATCCCATATCGGCATGAGCCAAGACGGAACAAAGGATTTAGACGAGCTTTTCAATGCCAAGATTTTCAGTTTTCCAAAACCTGTAAGTCTCATAAAACACCTTATAGATGGAGCTGTAGAAAAGGACAAAGATGAACCGATCATCATACTCGACTTTTTCTCCGGCTCGGGCACCACCGCACAAGCCGTAATGGAACTAAACAGTGTGGAAGATGGTTATAACTTACAGTACATCCTTGTACAATTGCCCGAAAAAATAAAACCAAACACAGAGGCATACAAAGAGAAGTATAAGACTATCGACCAAATCGGCCAAGAGCGTATCCGCCGTGCAGCAGCCAAGATAAAGTCGGAAAACCATGCCGATATAGATTATGGCTTCAAGCACTACACACTCCAGGAGCCGGACGAAAACACGCTTGACCGCATGGAAAAGTTTGTTCCGACTGATGCTTTTGGCAATGATTTAGTGAAAGCTTTCGGTAAAGAAACGGTTCTTGCCACATACGCCGTGCGCGACGGTTACGGACTGACACCGAAAATAGAACCGGTAAAGTTTGGCAACTATACAGCTTGGCTCTGCGGCAAACATCTCTATATGATAGACCAAGGGTTTGATATACTGGGAGATGATTTGACAGAGCTGGTTGATAAATACAACAAAGACCATTCGTTCACAGCCGATACCGTCGTTATCTTCGGTTATAGTTTTAACTTCGGCCAGACGGACGCCATAAAGAAAAATTTGGGTGCCATCACCGACCGCAGCCGCATAAATATAGATATTCGCTACTAAAACCACCTGCAAATTATGGAACTGAAATTAGAAAGCGGATTGCCGCACCAGGAGTATGCGGTAGAAGCCATCAGCGAGGTGTTCAAGCAGGTGGAGATAAATCAACAGGTGGCACATTACTCAAACCCTGTTATAGACCTTCGTTCAAACCGTTTTATTGGAAATATATACCGCATACAGCAAAGGGAGCGGCAGAATGTGGCGGAAAAATACAGAAACGAGCAGCCGGTGGGCAACACCTTGTGTCTGGACATCAAGATGGAAACAGGCACAGGCAAGACATACGTATATACACACACCATCTTTGAACTGCACAAACGTTATGGCATAAACAAGTTCATCATTGCCGTTCCAAGCATTGCCATCAAAGCCGGCACAAGCACTTTTCTGAACGAAACGTATGTCAAAGCACATTTTAAAAACACGTTGGGCTATGATGCGGAGATAAACGTGGGTGTGCTGGAAGCTATGAAAAAACAGAAGAAAGGCAGGAAATATTTTCCTACCGCAGTGCGTGCCTTCGTGGAAGGATCAAGACTGAACAGAAACAAGATATATGTGCTGATAGTGAACAGTGCTTTGCTCACTACCGGCAAGATGCTCACACGCAATGACTATGATGTGACTATCGAAGGATACGACCGGCCGTTTGACGCACTGCGTTCCACACGTCCATTCGTAATCATTGACGAGCCTCACACTTTCTCGCGTGACCAGAAGGCATATAAAGCCATCATCAGCGAACTGACTCCGCAATGCATCATCCGCTTTGGTGCAACCTTCCCGATGACTACCATAGGCAAAGGGAAAAAGAAAACAACAGTACGCGATTATGAGCATCTGCTCTATGACCTTAATGCACAACGTTCATTCTCTTCGGGACTCATCAAAGGGGTAATGAAAGAGCACTTTGAACCCACTTCAACCATCAACGAGAAGGTAAAGATATTGGATATCAATGACAAAAAAGCGACTTTCCAACATATCACTCAAACCTCCAAGGCCAGTCATGTATTGAGTGTCGGAGATTCGTTGTCAATCCTAAGTCCCGAACTCACGGGGCTCACCATTACAGGTATCACAAAAGATTTGGTTATACTCAGCAACGGCATGGAGAAGCACAAAAAAGACGAGTTTGATGTGGACATATACACATCGTCCTATCAGGAAAGCATGCTCCGCCTTGCCATACAACGTCATTTTGAAACAGAACGTGACAATTTCCATAGAGAAAAAGGCAGAATTAAGACACTGGCTTTATTCTTTATAGACGACATACTCTCTTTCCGCGGAGATGATGAGGGCAACAATGCCTGGCTGAGAGATTTGTTCGACAGGCTGCTTGAAGCACAATTGAAAACAGAACTTCAAAAAGAAAATTCGCCCGGATATGCAACATACTTGCGTGCAAGCCTCAATGATCTTGCCGCTTGCAGGGCCGGCTACTTCGCACAAGACAACAGTGACCCGGACGATGCAGTGAAGAAGGAAGTGGATGACATATTGCACAACAAAACTGAACTGTTGTCGTTCGTAAACAAGAAAGGACAACCCAATACACGCCGTTTCCTCTTCTCGAAGTGGACATTAAAAGAAGGCTGGGATAACCCGAATGTATTTACAATAGCCAAATTGCGCAGCAGTGGCAGCGAAAACAGCAAACTACAGGAAGTGGGACGAGGATTGCGCCTGCCTGTGGATGAATATGGCAACCGGGTAAAAGACGAATCGTTCTACCTGAACTACATCGTAGACTTTACTGAACGCGACTTTGCAGACCGTTTGGTGATGGAGATAAATGAGGATATACAGACGGGTAGTATCACACACATATCCCTTGAAGATATGCGAAGAGTTGCAGCACTGCGTGGAACGGGAGAAATGGATCTGTTCATGGAATTGTATCAGAAAAAATATGTTCTTGACTTGGATCGCACACTTGACCCAACAAAGGTGATGGACTTGTTTACCGAATATCCTGAGTTTAACAATGTTACAGGTAAGGTAAAAGACCGCAACAAAGGTACAAAGGATGTGGTGAAAATACGCAAAGCCCGCTATGAAGAACTAAAAGAACTGTGGGCGCAACTCAACCGTAAATACATTGTATTTTACCAAAACGACATTGACCAGCAGATTAGAGCAGCATTACCCGGTATTTTAATAAATGATGTTTTTATACACCAATCCATACAAAGCCTGCGCCAGCAAGTGACAACGGCCGATGGTCAAGTTGTGACGATGCAGCAGGCTGGCCAGCAATACATTCTGGCAGGTAAAGAGATGCACTATAACGAGTTCCTGAAGCGTGCATGCCGACAGACAAGCATACCGATGACTATGCTGCATTCCGCCATTTGTGAATATGCCAGAACGCACCCGATGGATGGATATATCAATGAATCATCACTGAGCGCATTTATCGCCAAGTTCAACGGATGGAAGATAAAGAACTTGCAAAACCTGGTGAAATATCGTCAGGCAAACTATTCGTCAAAATCAACAGCCTTTACCTATGCCGACGGTTCGCTGAAGGAAGAGGTGTTGCAGTGGACGATAGGCAAAAATGTACTAAACGCAGAACCTTCAAAAAAGTATCTGTATGACAAAGTGGTATACGACTCACCACTGGAAAAGGAGAATATCATGAATGAAGTCGACCATGTAATAGTGTATGGCAAAATTCCACAAAAGAGTATCTGTATTCCCAACATTACCAACGACCTTTACAGCCCCGACTTCATCTATGTGGTGCAACGTGCCGATGGCAAAAAAGAGCTGAACATTGTTATTGAAACTAAAGATATACCAAATGATGAAGCCAAGAGAACAGTCGAAGACGCGAAGATAAATAATGCAGAGCGGTTCTTCCAACAGTTAAAGATTGATGGATATGAAGTAAAATTCTGCCGCCAATTGCAGAACAAGAAAATGGCAAACATTATCAGCGAGTTATTAGAAGAAGACGCTTCGAACCCTGTATAAACGAACAGAGATACGGTATATGCCCTGACACCTGCCAACAAGGGTCAGGGCATTTGATTTATTATTGTGACAGACAGCCCCATACCATGAGGAGAAAAATACCTCCTCCCCGCATTAATAACATAAAAAAAACGGTTCCTCTTTGTAACAACTTTCCCGCTTCCCCCGTCTATCTGATTGAAAGCGCTTTCAAAAACAAATTCAGTTATGAACAAAAACAAAATAAAACCATGAAAAAGTTTGTATTTACTCTATTGCTAGTCTTAGGATGTCAGATTAGTCTTGCACAAAATTCAGCAGCACTCTTTGATGAGTTCCGCCGGGAAAAAAATGCTGAATATGTCAGTGCATCCCCTTTCCTCATGTTTATAGGAAAAATGTTTTATCCTTATAATGATGAGGGCAAAGAAATAGCAAGCAAAATACGCTCCGCCAAAATACTAGATCTGGATGAGTGCTCACCGGACGTAAAGCAACGCTTTTCACGACAATTCGAGGCATTGTCCAACAACGGCTACGAAACGCTGATGCAAATGAATGAAGATGGAGAACGCATACACATACAAATGAGAATGAAAAAGGAGGTCATCCGGGAATTGCTCATCGCTATCATAGAGGATGATGAATGCTCACTGATACAAGTAAACGGAAAAATACGCAAACAAGATATTGCCCAACTTATAAACGATCAGACAACAAATAAGAAGAAGCATGGACGCCGCTGAGTTTAAACCTGTCTCTTATACACATCTCCGAGCCCACGAGACACTGAGCGATC
>ENA-OYXO01000602-OYXO01000602.1-human-gut-metagenome-genome-assembly--contig:-NODE-602-length-10765-cov-4.342577_pt1 | contig 10765 bp, 7 predicted proteins | sample MGYA00244219_ERZ653425 | MGnify/ENA primary metagenome ERZ653425 (study PRJEB26926, sample SAMN06164965) | human gut metagenome | biome: ENVO:00009003; feature: ENVO:2100002; material: ENVO:00002003... | reverse complement strand
TCGCTCAGTGTCTCGTGGGCTCGGAGATGTGTATAAGAGACAGGATATGCTTGTTGTGCCCCGGCATTCAGTCCTGAGCACAGTAATGATAGAATAAGTATATTTGTTTTCATCATTCAATTGGTAAACTGTAAATTGTTGAATGTTCTCTCACTTGATTTTATGAATGGCGCAATAAGCCACCGGCAGCACGAATAGTGTCAATGCCGAGGCTACCAGCAAACCACCCATGATGGTTGCCGCCATGCCGCCGAACATGGCGTCGAACAATAACGGCAACATTCCCAGGATAGTGGTACCCGATGCCATAGCCACCGGGACAATACGGGTGGTCGTTGCACTGATAACGGCTTCACGCGGTGCTTTTCCGGCAGCGGTTTCCGTATCAATCTGGTCCACCAGCACGATGGCATTCTTGATATTCATTCCAATCAGCCCCAGCAAGCCGAGGATGGAGAAGAAGTCGAATGATTTCCCCAATACCACCAGTCCCAGTACAATACCTATAAAGATAAGCGGCAGCATCAGCAGGATAACAATCGGCTTCCGGTAGCTGCGGAACAGAAACAGCAAGGTGACGAACATAAGGAAGAATGTCAGCGGCAGGTTAGCTGCCAGTGCGGCATTGCTTTCTGCCTGGCTTTCCTGCTCTCCGAAGTATTTCATGGTGTAACCTTCGGGCACATCAATCTCTTCTTGCACTTGCTTCCATATACGGTTGAAGGCGGCAATGGCATTCACACCGCGGCGTGGGTCGGCCTGCGCCATCATCACCATCTGCCGGTTGTAATCTTTCACATTGGAGAACTTGTACTGGAAGTCGAACCGGCTGACGACTTGTTCCAGAGTGGTTGTTTCGCGTGCAGTGCCGAATACGGGGAGTGTACGCAAGTCGTTGATGCGGAAAGAGTCGATAGTTTTATCCTTCAACAGAACGGGAAGTACCTGGTCTCCTTCCCTATATTCCCCAAGTGTCATGCCGTTCGTACCGATCTGGATACTCTGTGCCATGCTTTGACGGGAGATACCCAACGGTTGTGCACGCTCCTGACTGTAAACGGGATGCCATACCGGTATCTTATTGCCCCAGGAGTTGCGCACGTTGATAAGCTCGCCGTCACGGTGCATGATGTCCAGAGCCTTGTTGGTCAACATGACCAGCGTATCCGTGTTATTGCCGATGAACCCGATTTCAATGGCGGCATCTACAGCAGGAGAGAGTTTGAACAACATGGTACGGGTGATGGCATTGGGATAGTTGGCCTTCATGTAGGCATCAAGGTTCTCTTCCTGCTTCTTGGTATATTTGCTGTCCGTTACTTCCACCAGGATATTGGCGAAGTTAGGTTTGGGGCCGACGGAAGTGGAGGCCAGATAGTAACGCAACGGTGTGCTGCCGAATGTGACGGATACCCGTTTCACTTCCGGCTGCTGCATCAGATGCGCTTCCACCTTTTTCATTTCGGTTTCTACTTCGCGGATGCTGTACCCGTCCGGATAGAATACATCTGCCCGAAAGTAGGGCTTGTCCAGAGAAGGGAAGAAGTTCTGGGGCATCAGTCCCATGACGATGAGGGAGAGGATGAACAGTGCTGTAATGCTTCCAAGGGTCAACGCCTTCTTGCGTATCAGTGTGCCGAGGATGGAGGCGAATTTATGGTAGAAAGGCTTGTCGTATGGGTCTTTATCACCATCTTTAGCCTTTGCTTTCAGTATGAAGTTGCCGAATGTAGTGGTTTGTGTCAACGCCAGCACCCAACTTAATCCCAGGGAAATGGCCAACACTACGAATAGCGGTTTCACGATTTCGGCTACGGAAGAGGGAGCCAGATACAGTGGCAGAAACGAACAGATGGCAATGAACGTTGCTCCCAGCAATCCCCATTGGGGACCGGTGGCACCGTCTATCAGCGCTTTTCGGCGGTCGATGCCGCGGGCAATGGCAATTTGGGCATTATCTGTCACCACGATGGCATTGTCCACCAGCATTCCCATGGCTATGATGAATCCGGCGAGGGAGGTCCGGTTCAGACCTACGCCAAGAAACGACATAATGAGCAGTGTGCCTCCGATAGAGAATATAAGGGAAGAGCCAATCAGTACTCCTGCACGCATGCCCATCACCAGCATGATGATTACAATCACAATCAGGATGGATTCTATCAGATTGATGATGAACCCGTTGTTGGCTTCTTTGGCAATCACGTTTTCGGGATACAGACTTTCCAGTTCCAGCCCCACGGGGATGAGGGGCATGAGTTCGGCAAGCCTCCGGTCTACCAGTTCACCGGTTTTTACCACATCCTTTGTCGGGTCGGTGGAGATGCCGATACCGATGGCGCGCTTTCCGTTGACGTGCATGATATTGCCGGGAGGTTCCATGTATCCCTTTTCAATGATGGCGATGTCACCCAGCTTGACTTGTCCGCCGGAGGTAGTGATAACCTGGTTGCGGATATCATCGACAGTCGTGTAGGTACCGTTGGCCACAATGCGTAACTGTTGTTCTCCGGCGCTGATTTCACCCGTATTGATAATCTGGTTCTGCGATTGTAGCAGGCTGGCCAGCTGCTTGGGGTCGATACCCATTCCTGCCAGCTTGTTTACGGAGATGAATATATGGATGACCTCTGTCTGTGTACCGAAAAGGGCTACCTTCATCACACCGTCTGCCGTGATGACTTGTGTCTTGATTCGTTCCGCCCAGTTTCTCATTTCTTCATAAGAGAAACCGTCGTCACCCACCAGGCCGTAATAGATGCCGAAAACGTCTCCAAAATCATCCGAGACGGTCGGTACAGAAGAGCCTGCGGGCAGTTGGGGCTGTATGTTGAGCACTTTACGCCGCAGTTCGTCCCACTTCTGCGGAATGGATGCGGCAGAGAGTGACGGTTGCAGTTCGAAGGTTATCTTGGAGAGTCCGTACATGGACTCTGACTTTATCTTGTAGACGCCGCTCATCGACTGTATTTCTCGGGAGATGGGTTCGGTGACGAGCCGTTCCACTTCTGCCGGCTCCGCTCCCGGGTAGCGTGTCATGATGACTGCCGACTTGATGACGAAAGGTGCGTCTTCCTTCTTTCCCAACCTGCCGAATGACAGTATACCGCCGATAAGCAGCACAGCCAGAAAGAAGTAGACTATCTTCGTGTTGTCTAATGAATATTGGGCTAGATTCATAATGAATATTTTTTAGATAAATGGGGAATGTAATGTGCCAATGTGATTAATCACATTAGTACCTTTATTGCTTCTCCTTCTGTCAGCTGGTATACTCCGGCCGTCACAACGGTTTCTCCCGGTTCCAACCCTTTAGAAATAAGCAGGTTTGCCTCTCCCGTTGGAGAATAAACGGTCACTTCGCGGCGACTGACTTTATTACCTTCCACCACCCATACATACGTTTTCCGGTTTTCACTGTCGCCAAATACGGCGCTTAACGGTACATTCATCAGCTTTTCTTCCAGAAAGGGAGCGACATCCGATGCCAGCTTTATTTTGCATGTGAATCCCGGTTTTACGTCATAACGTGTACGGTCAAAGTGCGGGTCGTCAATTGTTATTGTCACCGGAATACCCGTCCCTGCTGTGGAGATGTCAAGATACTCTTCCAGTCTGGCATCGAAAGCCTCTGCAGGGTAACTGTCGAACACCACCTTGAACTTTACGTCCTTGGCACGGAGCAGATAGAGATAATCATCCGGTACGGTGAACTTGATTCGTAGCTTCTGTGTATTTACCAGCTGTACAACCCCTTCTCCCGCATTGACACGCTGATAGTTCTCTACCAGCCGTTTTTCGATGGAACCCTCGAAAGGGGCTGTCAGCCGCGTATCCCGCATATTGTTGCCGGACAACTCGTAAGTGGATTTTGCTTTCTGATAGTTGGCTACGCTGATTTCGTATTCCTGCACGGAGATAGCCTGGCGGCCAAGCAGCCGTTTGTTACGTTCCACTTGTGCGGCAGCTGTTTCGTAGGCAGCCTTGTCGGCTGCATATTGCAGGGAGATGTCGCGTGGGTCGATGGCGGCAATCAGTTGCCCCTTTTTTACCCGCTGTCCCTCTACAACCGGGAGGCTGATGATTTGTCCGCTGACGCGGAAGGCAAGTCTCACATATTCCACGGCTTCCACTATTCCGGAGAAGTCTTTGCGGATAACCGACTGTGAACTGACTTGCGCAGTCTTCACCGGTCGGATAAGGGTATTGCTACCCTTTTGTTTTTGCCCGCACGACGTGATGAACAACGTCGTAACCAGGGCGAAAAGAAACATTTTTTTCATTGGTAAACAAGTATATAGTTATTCGTTCAGGTATATATAAAAACATAAAACCGGGAAAACAACCAAATGTTCTCCCGGTTATAGGATAAATGATGATTTAATGTGCCAATGTGCTAATTGGCTGCGCAATGTTTATGTTGCGCTATCACGCCGCAGGTCATTGGCACATTGGCATATTAATTTTCAATTCCGTCCCCCGTTCCAGCGTATATGGGTGTCCGTAGACTTGTATGTCCACTTTGCTGCCTGCTGTAAGCGAGATTTCGATTTCTTTTCCTACCCGTATGTGAAGTGTGTTTTTCAGATAATTCACCTTGAATGAATAGCTGTCCCATTTTTGCGGTATGACAGGGGAGAAACACAACGTCTCCTTCAGCACCTGCATACCTGCAAATCCGCGTACAATGGCCAGCCAGCTGCCGGGCATACTGGTTATGTGCAGACCTTGGTCCGCTTCGTTGTTGTAGTCGTCCAGGTCAAGCCGCGTGGCATGCAGGAAAAGCTGGTAAGCTTTTTCCACTTTGCCGATGCGTGCAGCCAGGATGGAATGGATGTGGGGAGAAAGGGAGGATTCGTGTACGGTCATCGGCTCATAGAACTCGAAATTGCGGCGGACGGTTTCCGTGTCGAAATAGAAATAATAGAGGTAAAGTCCGAGCAACACGTCGCTCTGCTTGATGTAGCAAGAGCGCAGAATGCGGTCCCATGACCAATGTTGGTTGATGGGGCGTTCTTCGGCAGGAATGTTATCTGTACTTTCCAGTACTTTATCCATATAGCCGTCATTTTGGATAAAAATACCCCGTTCCTTGTCTTCCGGCAGATACATGTGTTCGATGATGTCTCTCCACCGGGCACTTTCCTTCACTTGGTCGAGATTGGTGATGCGGCGTATGTGGGCATATTCATCCGGATATTGCTGTGCCACCATTTCCAGAAAACGGAGGGTCATCTTGAGGCACTGTATACAGGAATAGTTAGTGTACCAGTTGTTGTCCACATTGTTTTCGTATTCATCCGGGCCGGTAACCCCCAGTATGACATATTTCTGTTTGGGTTGGGAGAAGGATACCCGTTGGCTCCAGAAGCGGCTGACGGCAATCATTACTTCCAGGCCATATTTGGTGATATAGTCCATATTGCCCGTCAGTACTGCATGCTGAACGATGGCATAGACAATGATATTGTTACGATGGATTTCCTCGAAGGTTATTTCCCATTCACTGTGGCATTCCTCGCCGTTATTGGTTACCTGCGGAAACAACGCTGCACCGTCCTTGAAACCCAGTTTGCGGGCGTTTTCGATGGCTTTGGGAAGCTGGTTGTGCCGGTATGCCAGCAAGTTCTTTGCAATCTCTTTGGGAGTGGAGAGCAGAAAAAACGGTACACAACACAGTTCCGTGTTCCAATAAGTATTGCCGCCATATTTTTCTCCGGTGAATCCTTTGGGGCCGATGTTTAGGCGTGGGTCATCTCCCCGGTAAGTCTGATACAGCTGGAATATGTTGTACCGGATACCTTGTTGCGCTTCCGGGTCCCCTTCGATGACGACATCCGTTTCGTCCCAGATTTCCTGCCAGGCCCTTCGATGCTCTTCTACCAGCGTATTCCAGCCTATGCTCTTGACTTCGAGTGCCTCGGCCACGGAGTGTTCCACCAATTCACTCCGTTCGTGGTAGAGAGAAGAAGCGATGGCGGTGTATTTGATGAGTGTCACGTTGTCTCCGGGTTTCACGTCGGCACCTACGCTGAAACCGGTCTGCTTTTCCTTTTCTATCCCGTATGGGGTTGGCAGTGGTTTCCTTGTTGTTTTTGAAGAATTGGTAAGTCATGGCGTAGCACACTTGTGCATCTTCCCGGCGGGTCTGTGTCCAGAGATAGGCACAGCTGCTGGTAGAACCGGAACGCAGTATGTTCCATATTTTTAGGTTTGGCAGGTCGGCATCGTCTACTATATTCCCGTCAAGGATGGGCACGAGTGAGATTCTGCCGGTATAGTTGATGGAAGACACACTGTACTTGATGAGACAGAGGTTGGGTCTTGCCATATTTGTGATATGCTCTACATGGATGCGGAGCTGGTTTCCGCGAGGAGACGTCACCTCCATGTCCCGGTAGGAGATACCTTCCTTCATATCCAGGCGGCGGTTGAAGCTATCGACATCCCAGCCTGCCAAATCGAGTTCCTCATCGATGAGGCGCAGGTTGATGCGGCTCCAGTCGGCAGCCTTGGGTATACGGGTGTAATATGGTGGAAATCCGTTCTTCCACCATCCTACGCGGGTTTTGTCCAGGAAAGTGATACCGGCCACAAATGAACCACGGTAACTGTCACTGCTGTAAGGCTCCTCAAAATACCCTCGTTGCCCGAAACGTCCGTTTCCGAGACTGAATATACTTTCCGACATCCGTTGACGGTCGGGGTGGAATTGGTCTTCGATGATGTTCCATTCATCGGTCTTGAGGTATTTTTTCATGGCGACGTGTTTTCTGTAGTTATCGCCGTAAAGATACGCAATATGCGGAAATAAAAGAGAAAAGTGAGGACAAAAATAGTGAAAGGGGAAGGGAGGGGATTAAAAAAGATAATATAGCACACAGATGACACAGATAAGGCAGATGAACACGGATAAGTTTGTCTAATAATCCGTATTCATCTGCCTTATCTGTGTCATCTGTGTGCAGAAGTAGGAGCTTGATTCTATTTCTCTCCCTTAGTCTCTTTAATTAAATATACACAGAAAGCACCTATTATCAGCATCACTCCTGCCAATACAAGCATATTGATTTCGGGGGGCAGTACTCCTTTGGGAGTAAACAAGGACAGAATACTGCCGCCCAAAGCTGCCGCAATAATCTGCGGAATACAGATGGTACCATTGAAAAGACCTAAGTAGGTACCCATGTGTCCTCCGCTCAGTGCGTTGGTCAGGATGGTGAACGGCAGTGCCAGCATGGCAGCCCATGCACAACCTATCAGCAAGAAGGAAATGAAGAGCATATAAGGGTCGTGTATGAAGTAGGTGGAAATGAAACCTATACCTCCCAGAACAAGGCTGAGTGAGTAGACCCGGCGACGGTCCTTGAACATCGGTATGCAGATGGCCCAAAGCACAGAGCCGATGGCTTGTACGGCAAACAGTACGCCTACCCAGTCGGCGGCATTCTGATATTGCAGGCTCTTGGTGTCGAGTACCACTTTGGTGACACCATCTACCAGGTGCTCTACTGTAGGAGCATCAAAAGCATTGGCAGCGATGCTGCCGTTGGTATAGGTCCACATGAACATAAAAGCAAACCAGCAGAAGAACTGTACCAGTCCGATAGTCCAGAATGCTTTCGGAGCCTTGATGAGCAGCTTCAGCATGTTGGTCTTTTCATGTTCCTCTTCTTCGGTGATGCCGTGATACTCTGCATATTCGGCAGGCGGCATCTCTTTTACTTTGACCGAAGTGTAGATGACGCAGAAGATAAGGATGGCCGCTCCGATGTAGAATGAGTAAATCACCGAGTCGGGGATTACTCCTTGGGGAGCTGTATTGCTGATGCCAATCCATGCAAAGATGAACGGGAAGAGATATCCCACCAGGCTGCCTGCATTGCAGAGAAAACTCTGGATGGAGTAGGCGAGTCCTTTTTGTTTCTCATTCACCATGTCGCCCACCATCATTTTGAAGGGTTGCATGGCCATATTGATGGAGGTGTCGAGGAACATCAGCGATACCAGTCCGAAAATCATGGCTGTACTTACTGCCATGCCGAAGCTTCCGGCATTGGGTAGCAGGCACATGACGAGTACGGCCACCAACGAACCTATAAACAGATAAGGGATGCGCCGCCCGAAGCGTGTCCAGGTCTTGTCACTGGCGGCTCCCACGATGGGTTGTACAATGATACCTGCCAACGGCGGTAATATCCAGAAATAACTCAAATTATGCGGGTCTGCACCCAAAGTGGAAAAGATACGGCTGATGTTTGCACTCTGCAAAGCATATGCAATCTGTACGCCGAAAAAACCAAAGCTGATGTTCCACAGCTTCCAGAAACTTAAATCGGGTTTTACTTTCATGATGGTTTAATATGTTTTATTATTTCGTAGTTCCTCTTATCACCAGATTGGTACGTACTATCTTGTTGTTGCTTTTCTCTTCTCTCTCCAGCTTTCCGGTCAGAATGCTGAAAGCGCTTTTACCTACTTCCTCGCCATGCTGCTCCACGGTAGTCAGCTTCGGGTCGGTGCTTTGGGCAATGGCTCCGTCGGTGAATCCGCAGATGGATACTTCATCGGGAACTTTTACGCCGACCAGTTTGCAGGCATACAGTATGCCCGAAGCTGTCTCGTCGTTGATGGCAAAGAAACCGTCAGGGCGGTTTTCGCTTTCCAGCAGGTCGGGAGTGATGGAGATGGCGCGTTCACGGGTGTCGCACAACAGAATCATGCTGTCGTCCACCGGAATTTTGTACTTCTTCATGGCATCCAGGTAGCCGTTCCGGCGATTCTTGGTAATCTCCAGGTGGGGAGCCGCACCATAGAAAAGGATACGCTTGCATCCGGTCTGTATCATGTATTCCACGGCTGCAAAGGAGCCGGCATAGTCGTCCACCACCACTCGCTCGGTTTTCAGCCCCGTACATATACGGTCGTAAAAGACGATGGGAATATCGTTGTTCAGCAGCTCCTGGTAATGGTCGTATTGGGAAGTATCTTTGGCAAGTGAAGCGATAACTCCGCAGACACGGGCGGCAAGGAACGAATGTACAATTTTCACTTCCTGCTCGTACGATTCGCTGCTCTGCGCCACTATGATGTTATAACCGGCATCTGCCGCCGCTTTCTCAATTCCGCTCAATACGCAGGAAAAGAAGTGGTGTACCAGTTGGGGAACAATGACGCCGATGGTATTGCTGCGGCTTGCGCGGAGGTTTACAGCCAGTACATTGGGCTTGTAGTTATGTTCGCGCGCATAGGCATGTACAAGGTCACGAGTTTCCTTGCTGATGTCCGGATTGTCTTTCAGCGCTCTTGACACGGTGGAAGGGGAGACATTCAGCGCCCGGGCAATATCCTTGATGGTAATCTGCGGTTTATTCATGGTATAGTTTTGAGGACAAAGATAAGGTAAACTTCCCTAATCCGATTGCAAAAATAACGTAATATGGTAAATTGTGCTTATTCGTTGAGGTTTATCGGGTTGTAAGTTTGTGCAAACGATTGCGGACACCCGTATTTTGACAAATTAAGGTGATATGTAGTTCTATATTTCCTAAATGCTTATATTTGCAGTACGCAATTAATGATGATAACGCCATGAAACACATGAAGTTTTTGACTTTCTTTTTTTGTATTGCCTTTGCCGTATTTGCATGTAGCAGCAATAATGAGACAGACCCCAACGCCGGTGGAATTCCCGATAAGGAGGAACCTCTGGCTACGGACTTTGCTAAAGGTGCCGACATCAGTTGGGTAACGGAGATGGAACATAAGGGTATGAAATTCTACAATGCTTCCGGTGTGGAGACCGATTGTTTCCAGCTGATGAAGGATTTGGGCTTGAATGCGGTTCGACTCAGAGTATGGGTCGACCCCAAAGAACACGATAACTGGTGCGATACGGCCGATTTGGTGACGAAAGCCAAGCGTGCCGCAGAGCTGGGTATGGATGTAATGGTAGACTTCCATTACAGTGACTGGTGGGCCGACCCTGGACAGTAGCATAAGCCTGCTGCATGGAAAGGACTGAACTTGGCCGACTTGAAGAAAGCCATCGCCGACCATACTGCCGATGTACTTAATGCGCTGAAAGCGGCAGGAGTTACTCCCAAGTGGGTTCAGGTAGGTAATGAAATCCGTCCGGGGATGCTTTGGGATGAAGATGCTGCATTGAGTGGTGCGTCCTATGATGTGAGGGAATGTGATGTAAAGGGTTCCAACAGCACTTCCGAGAAAGTGAAATACCGTGAGAACTTTGCCAACCTGGCTGCTTTTATCAATGTAGGATACGATGCGGTAAAGTCCGTCTTCGACGATGCCATTGTCATCGTCCATCTGGACAATGGATATGACAACGAATTGTATACCTGGTTCTTTAATGAACTGAAAGCCAATGGCGGTAAGTGGGATATGATAGGCATGTCGCTCTATCCTTACTGGACGATGCTCGAGCACAAGGAATATACAGCTGATAGAACTATCACCGAGTGTATTGCCAATATTAATAGTGTAGCCCGGAAATACAACTGTGACGTGATGGTGGTGGAAACCGGCATGGAGTGTGCTGACGACAAAGGGAATCTGGCAAGTGCTTCCGTGCTGGCAGAAGGGAAACGCCAACTGGCACGTATCCTGAAAGAGTGCAAGGAGAATACCGCTGGACGCTGCAAGGGCGTGTTCTACTGGGAACCGGAATGCAGGCCGAACCAATATCGGCTGGGGGCATTCACTGAAGACGGCCGCCCCACTGTGATAATGGATGCTTTTAAAT
>ENA-OYXO01000590-OYXO01000590.1-human-gut-metagenome-genome-assembly--contig:-NODE-590-length-10931-cov-18.449154_pt1 | contig 10931 bp, 9 predicted proteins | sample MGYA00244219_ERZ653425 | MGnify/ENA primary metagenome ERZ653425 (study PRJEB26926, sample SAMN06164965) | human gut metagenome | biome: ENVO:00009003; feature: ENVO:2100002; material: ENVO:00002003... | reverse complement strand
TGTTGCTCAGGTACTTAAAAAAAATATTTTATAATAGTGTTGCGGAATTAAGGGTCTTCAATGAATGATAACGATACGGATGTTCCGCTAATGAGTGCCTCAGACTCTCCAAGGCTTTCTCCTTCTCCGGATCATGAACTCGCTGACCATCTTGATAGTAGCGTTGATAATTGTCAAAAGCATATTTCCTTTCCGCCTCTTGTGCATGGAGCAAAAACCCGGTGCATGTGATCAACATAATGCAAAGTAATTCTTTTTTCATGGTAATTTATTCGGTTTTATCAATAAAGGTTAGTTAAACAAAAGTAGAGAAAAAGAAAAAGAAGAAACGATATAAATCATACAATAAAGCGTATGTTATTGTACAAGAGCTTATAAGAAGAGTATCACGAAATAAAATAAAGATTATCTTTGCTACATTCATAAAAAGCATTGGCTATCTTTTTCCGGTTTTCATACAGTAGGTTCTGCTTCCGCAGTATACCTGCTCCATACCCGAAACCTGCCTGAGCCGTACTTGCTCCGTACATTCTCCACTCAAAGGTACCCTTATACGGAGAAAGCACGGAGTTGGTACGGAGCAAGTATAGCTCAGGTATAGTCCTGATACCTTCCAGAGGGGGTTAAAGGGATTATGAGACCAACCAACAGGGATTTAGCAAAGCAATAGAACTTAAATCATAATATTAAACAAGAATAAAACCATGAAAAAGAATTATTTCTTATTTGCGCTGATACTTCTCTCTTCAATCAGTATGCTCCGTGCACAGAAGATTGATAACCTAATAGAGTTAAAACAGAAATCACAGAACCCATTATTCCATCAGTTAGGCAAAGCAATAAAAACACCTGCTTTTGAGAGTGAAGGTTATTGGAGTTGGGGAAGTTCCGTGGTAAAAGGAGACGATGGCAAGTATCATATGTTCGTATCCCGTTTTCCCAAGTCACTCCCCTTCCATCCTGGCTGGATGGTGGCTTCAGAGATTGTACATGCCGTATCGAATGTACCGCAAGGACCTTACCAGTTTAGTGAAGTAGCACTTCCGGCACGTGGTGCACAGTATTGGGACGGACGTTCTACACACAATCCGCGAATACTGAAATACAATCATAAATACTATCTGATTTATATGGGGTCCACTCACCCCTTCGTAGATCCAACATACGACCAGTTAACACTCAACAGTCCCTGGTGCACAGTAGCACGCTCCAACAAGTGCATCGGGCTGGCTGTTGCCGATTCACCATACGGACCATGGAAGCGTCTGGATGAGCCTATTCTGAAAACGAAACCCAATACTTTCTTTAGTTTCCTGACTTCCAATCCCTCGCCAGTGGTACAGGAAGATGGTTCTGTCATGATGATTTTCAAAGGACGCAGACACATGGAGGACGGGAAGTATTCAAATATGGCTTTAGGAATCGCCTATGCTCCGACTATCGAAGGCCCTTACCGAGTATTAAACAATGAACAACCCATTTTCCAGGTAGCCGGACAAGGAGAAGCGGAAGATCCTTTTCTTTGGAAAGACGATAAGGGATACCATGCCATCTTTAAGGATCATGTAGCTAAATTTACAGGTGAAAAAGGAGGTGGTGTTATGGCACATTCCAAAGATGGCATCAACTGGACTGTTGATAAAGACCCGAAAGCATACTCAAAAACAGTAGAGTGGGAAGACGGCACAATAGCGAAACAAGGACAATTGGAGCGTCCATTCATTCTTTTTGAGGATGGCAAGCCAACATTCATATTCTTTGCAACAATGGATGGTCCGGGCGAATTTGAAAACGGGACACACTCCTGGAACATGGTTATTCCGCTAAAATAGTTACCTTTGCAGAAATATTGAATAACTAATTGATATGCAGAGTACCCTCCCCATTCATTTTGCCCCGCTGCAAGGTTACACCGAGGCTATTTACCGACAAGCGCATGCCCGTATATTCGGTGGTGTAGAGAGCTATTATACTCCTTTTGTACGTGTAGAGCACGGAGAAATCCGAAAAAAAGACATGCGCGAGATTACTCTGGAAAACAACCGTGGCGTGCAGCTTATTCCACAGCTCATTGCTCCCGATGTGGACAAAATGGAGCAGATAATTGCCCTATTCATCGAAAAAGGATATAAGAATGTGGACATAAATCTGGGATGTCCTTTCCCTCTTTTGGCTAAACGGCACAATGGTTCGGGAATGCTTCCTTATCCCGAAGAAGTACGGGAGTTGCTGACTGCTGCCATAAAGAATCACCCCGACCTTCAGTTCTCTGTCAAGATGAGGTTGGGTTGGGAGAACCCGGAAGAAAGTCTGGCTTTGCTACCCTTTCTGAATGAACTGCCACTGACACATATCATTATGCATCCCCGATTGGGAAAACAGCAATATAAAGGGGAAGTGGATTTAAAAGGTTTTGAAGCCTTCTACAACGAATGCAGCCATCCGCTTATTTATAACGGTGATTTACTTACAGTAGAAGATATACAGACTATCAGCGAACGCTTTCCACGACTGGCAGGTATCATGATAGGTCGTGGACTGCTTGCTAATCCCGCCTTAGCTTTGGAGTATCAACAGGGACATCCGCTTTCTGAAAAGGATATGCAGGAGAGGCTCAGATTGTTCCATGCTGACGTATTTGCCCAGTATGGCAATCTTCTGGAAGGGGGAGACAAACAACTGCTGACGAAAATGAAAAACTTCTGGGAATATCTGATGCCGGACGGAGACCGAAAGGCAAAAAAGGCGATTCATAAGTCCAACAAGCTGGAAACTTACCAAGCGGCAGTCCGCAGCTTGTTGGGGTAATCATTCATCTTATTCCGGATTTACGCCCGGAATCGTATGTACATCTTTACGTATCTGCGCTACATGATGCAACTTCATCCAGTCGTGCAGGTACTCACGGTGTTGCAACAGGATCTCTTTGTATTTCTCCTCGATGGCGAGGTTCCGCATTTCGCCACGGTCTTTTTCCATATCAAAAAGTTGCTCACGATAACGGCCTTTGTCATACAACACATATTTATAGCGAGAGGTACGCAAAGCCCAGCCACGTGTATTGCCACCTTTATCGAAAGTAGTTTCGGTTACGATATAGTCCTGATGCTTCAATGACGGATCAGCTTTCTCTGCCAACGATCTGAAAGAGACACCATGCAGCCCTTCAGGAAGCCGGATGCCTGCCCAATCGCAAACTGCTGCAAAAAAATCGACACCATTATTCACGAGTTGCGGCATCTCCTTGCCGGCATTCTTCTTTCCCGGTAAGGTTACAATCAGAGGGATATTTACCACCTCTTCATATAAAGCCGATTTCTGGTTCCAGTGGTGTGCTCCCACTCCGTCGCCATGATCACTGGTAAATATCACGACTGTATTCTTCCATAAATCCTGTTTATCTATAGCATTCAGAATCTTACCGATTTCTGCATCCACCTTTTCAACCAGACGGTAATAGAGGTTCCGGTAACGGCGCCAATCATCCGGAGTATAGTTACGGGTAGGATAAGCCGAATAATTCAGGCTCTGCTCATAACTGATAACATCAGCGTCATAGGGATTCTTAGCAAAATTAAGAGGTAGTCCCGGCCACTCATTCTGCGGCAGGTCTTCTATATTCCCCCAAGGCAAATTCTGGCTACGTGCGTACTCACAAATATTATGCGGGTTATCGAATCCTGCCACCAAGAAGAAGGGTTTGGTATGTTTTTGTTCCAGAAAGCCGACACAGGCTTCCGCCAGCCCATTATCACTATGAGGATGGATAGTAGTAAAACCAAACTCTTTATCCGGCATGGAGGCAGTATGTACATGCCATTTACCGGCATAGATACAATCATAACCGGCATTTTGCATCAGTGTTCCCAAAGTCCGGGTACGCAATGAATCCGGTATCGGCGTACCATTTCGGGCAAGTCCTACTTCGTGCGAAGTATAGCCTGTAAACATAGCTGCCCTGGCAGGTCCACTCAGGGGCGTAGAACAATAGGCATTACGGAACAGAACACCCGCCTGTGCCAGTTTATCCATATTCGGAGTATGCAAGTCATCGTTTCCCATGCAACTCATCGCAGAGGCTGTCTGCTGATCGGTAACAATGTAGATGATATTAGGCAACTCTTTCGCCCAAGCCAAAGAAGGAACGACAGCCGTTGCACACAACATTATATTCTTTACTTTCATCACAGTTCTATTTTAAGGATTAACTTCATTATTTTTTCAGTTCCACATCGAAGCTGGCGGCATCTCTGCACGTAAATTGCAAAACAGTCTGCTGCTTATCTTTGGAAATCACTTTGCAATAAGGAGTTTCTGCAACATTCCATTCACCCTTTAAAGTAACGGTTACTGGTATTTCACCACTATCATTATCAATCCAGGGACGCGAATAGATACTGCGTTCCATACGTTTGCCATCCTTGTCAAAAGCCTCATCGCTCGGACCTCGATATAGTGCCAGATCCGGTTGGGAAACGGTCAATAAGAGCTTATCTCTGTCTTCACGTATCATGACGAGGCAGGAAGTATCAGCTTTCTGTAGCAATCCCTCCCCGGGCAATGCCTGTGGTGTTTCAAAAAGTACATATGAAGTCAGGTTATCGGTCAGAGAACGAACGATATGAGCGTTGCGATCCTGTTGCAATACCTTGTAAGACGGTTTCTTTACGAAAGCTTTCAAGGAAGCTGCATCCGTACGAGGCAGGACAGCATATTCATAGGAAGCACCTTTCGGAGCTTTTCCATGCTCTAATACCAATGAAACCCAATCACCGGAAGTAGGTTTCGGATTACGTTCACCTACGGTAACTTGTGGGAAATTCCTTTCATATTTCGCCGCTTTCATCGTATTTTTCGACAGATAATATCCTACTCCGTTAGGATCGATATAGGTCTGTCCGTCACTTTTATAAGTTGCCCAGTAATCATGCATTTCGGGAGTAGTGGCTGCCAACTGGAAAACGGTAGTTTCTGTCGGGAACTCTTCATTTGTATTCTCAATATCCGTTCCCAGACATACGATCGTTCCATTGAAGAAGTGATAAGATTTACGGGCACGGTGTGAACCGTTGTACTTGTCATGCTCGTGAAGCTTCATGCCGAAGTTACCATTTAATTTCGCCTGAGACAAACCGCCTGCAAAAGCCTCGTCGGAATAAAGCATTTCCTCCATACCTGAGAAAGTATCTACATTCATCACTTTGGCACGAAGCTGATCGAATGGCAAATGAATAGTCGTCGTACCGGGAAAACGGTTCCAGTCGAAGCCTGCTTCCTGCCAACCACTGGTTGTAAAAGTAACCATTTCATCGGGTTTTCCGGTCAATATCTGCATACTTCCGTGGGCCAGGTAGCGACCGAAGAAATTAGCATCCAGATAATGTTCGGCTGCCCAAAGGTAACGGGAATGCCCACGTACCACAGCAGCCCAATTATCCCGGCGCTGTACTGAAACACAGCCGTACCCTAACGCCAAATTACCTTGCGGATCGGGTTCGGGGCGGAATCCCTGTGCTTCAAATAGTTGTTTCAATTTCTGTTCATGGGCAGTAGATGCTTTCGGTAGATAATCAGGAGAATTCTTATCAGGAGTTTCCGTATAAGAAACCAGACGCAGATAAGCAGCAGCCAGTTCAGGATCGTATTTTTGTTTTCCATCGGGAGTGCCAGCCAATGCCAAAATAGCATATTGTATAGGGATCAACTGTCCCTTTCCATTGGGATGACGCCCTGACATGGAAAGAGCCCATTGCTTGGTATTACAATAGAAACGCATAGTGAGCAATACATTCTTTACTGTTTCGTGCGCTATTTCAGATACTTTGAATCCTGTTCCGCTCAACAGATAAATCATATTCGTGGCACCATCCAGACCGCCGACCGCATAAGCCGGGTAGTTATTACGATGGTGGAAACAAGCACCGTCTTTTTTGAAAGAACCGGCCAATCCAACTGCCGGGCGGCAACCATAATCTATCCAACGGGAGAAAGAACGAAGATATTGAAGTTTCTCAGGAGTATCTTCCATAATCAGGATACTTGCCATGCGCCCCTGCGTCTGCGTATTGAAAGTATCTATATCAATGCCATTAACCGTGGGTTTAGGATATACTTCATTGGTGATGGCATACCAGCGCAAAGTACGTTCCGCTTCGTTCAGCTTTCCGGCTTCTCTCAATACATCTTTCATCAGGAAATAGGCCACATACAAACCGCGCATACTGTATCCGTAATGATGGATATTTCCCCAACAACTGCCATAAGCTACTCCCTGATCGGTGATGTGGTCGTACATCGCCAGGAACTTCTGTTTCAGCTCATCCTTTGCCACAGCATCCGAAGCGTTGTTATAGGCATAGGCTATCCGGCGCATCAGATTGAAATACTCACTCATTTCCATCCCTAACTTGGTGAACATGCCTTTGTCCCAGTTGGGATACATACGTTCGTAAGCTTCAGCCTGGCGTACCATAAAAATGGGCAGCCCGCTTACAACACCGTCCTTATAAGTAATCCCATAGAAATCATATTTCTTACGGATACTTTTCATCTCTTTTTCTGTCAGTTTAGAAGGAGTATAAAGCATATCGCGGAAACGTTTCTCCATCAACTGCATATCTTGTCTGTCTTTCTCGCTAACCGGAGTAAGGGCTATTTCCGGTTTCCACAGGGAGTGTTCATAAATCACCAGCCAATGGTTGGTGGTTCCTTTATTAACGAAAGGCACCTGCACATCAGCTGTTTGCTGACGGGCATCCACTTTACTGGCAGTTATCAGATGGTCGATGAACAACTCTCCCTTTACATCAGGTGCAACGATACGCAGTTCATTCATCCCGGGTTCAGGAGTGCCTTGCATATCACGCTCGTAGCAGACCCACGCAGCACGCCAGCCGGTGAAGTTAATACCGAAAAGAAAGGAAGTACACTTCTTTCCATCTTTCAGGAATTCAAACTCAATAGTAGTATCCTGAGCCTTTGCATTGTACACCCAAACTATAAAAGCGGAAAGATAAGTGTCTTTTCCGGTAGGGTCTTTCTTCTCAAACTTCAGATCACGCTGAAGGGTTAGTACAGAACCGGGTTCAAACGTCCAGCGCAAACTATGCGTACCGTCTTTATAATGTTGGTCGCTAATGCCAAGCGTGGCCTTCGTAGCGCTCAGCCCGGCAGGAAGTTCAGGTTGTTCAAAAGAGAGCAACCGGTCATTCTTTACAACCTGTGCCGACAGGCTGAAAGAAAACAGTGCAGTGCATACAGCGGCAAGAATAGGTTTCATCAGATTAAGTTTCGTCATCATGGTATGAGAATATTAATAGAGTTAATTCAAGTGTTCGATACGGAAATTCGTGAAGCGGACATGATTTTGAAGAAGGCGTAAGCCAAAATGTCCATCGCCTGCACCGGCTTCGAGAGGCAGACGGAAAAGTTCCTCACCATCTACAAGAAAAGTTGTGCAATTGTCCTGAACGCGGATCTGAATATAATACCATTGATTAGGCTTCAACAGATGAGCCGGGTCGGTATATTCTTTAATCAGAGGTTTGATACGGGCCTCGTCTACATCATAAAACTGACCGTAGTAACGACGAAAACGGGTAGTGGTATTATCATTACCACCATAGCCTACATAAAAAAGGTTCAATGTATTATAGTTGCGGAAGACACCGTTTCGCCAAGTGGAACGGGCCAAGAGTTTGCCGGGATGTTTCGGGTCGTTTGCAGCCCAGAAGCAGTTCATATCACTCAGACGGTCGTGTTTACCGCCATTCATTACCATACAGATATGGTAACTGATCTCGTAATCGCCGGTCAGGCGATCTTTATACCATAAAGTAAGTCCTTCGGGGACAATCAATTCAAGAGTATCTTCACGAATGGTGAAGTCCATTATTCCCGACTGGTCTTCGGCTATCCAATGGCCCAATGAGAGCCGTTCCTGTGCCAATACGGTACAGGGTAGGAAAAGAAAAAGACATTTCCACAGAATTTGTATGAAAGATGAATGTGTCATTTCCGGTATTAGTTTCGTTTACAATATTTCCACATTGCAAAGAAACGGTACTTTTTAGAGAAAATGACACATAAATCGTACAGAAAAGGTATATTTTAGTAATTTAAGGATGCATCTCCTCAAACGCTTTATTCTCCTCTTCTATCGTAGTGATGGTTTCCGGCAGTTCACTGATAGGAAGATCGAAATTATACCAGTCAGTATAGCAATCGGTAACGTACCACTTCCCGTCAATCAGTTCGAACACTACGCGAAGGGAAGCTTCCGACTCATCATAGCCAGCCTCAAACTCTTTATGCTTGGGGTTGTTCACGGTAAACCGGGAGACATAAACTCCGCCCTCTTCGTCTGTGATACGTTCTTCTTTAAACGCATCTTCACCCAGCAACGCCCACTTATCACGTGTAAACGGAAAAGTCTTCTCCGTCTCAGCATCTTCCTCTAACAAGGCTATGGGAGTTTTCAACGGAAACTTGATACGGGAATACTGGAAAGAAGCACTGGAAGTAAATTTCTTGAGGAATGTCTGGAAGTCCTCATTAGTTGCGGCAGCATGACCATTCGTAGTCGTCAGCATAAGTACCGCGAAAAGACAAAATACAAAGTGAATTGCCTTCATTTAGTTACAATGTCAAAGGGTTTATTAATCAGGCGCAAAGATAAGGATAAAAAATGAGAACGAGAGCATATGAGCGCAAGAAGGTTGAAAACAAAGGATTTAGAAGGAACTACACCAAATAGGCGAAGCCCAATGCCCCCCTTGAAAAGGCAACTGAAACCGGAGTTGTGTTACTATTTCGTTATTCTGTTCCAAATGGTAAAAGCAGCTTCGGTAGAATATTGGATATTCGGGCAGAGAAGCCAAGAAAGTTAGATTTCGGACGCGATTGCGCTGAGAAAATCTATTATTTTATAAAAACATCTTATAAATCAAGAAATTACAAGTCATTCAAAATAAAATATATGAGATAAGAAGGCAGAAAATGATACTTGATTTTCATTTAGTAGAACTTTATGGAAGCAAAACCAAGCGATTAGAAGAGACAGTAAGAAGAAATCTCAAACGCTTTCCCTGCGATTTCATGTTTGCATTAACTAAGGAAGAATTTGAAAGCTTGAGATCGCAAATTGCGTCCTCAAACAAAAGAGGTGATACACGTTATATGCCTTTTGCCTTTGCAGAACAGGGATTGCCATACTTCATCTGTATTAAATAGCTATTGAAATAAATACATCCATCATATGTGCTTTTGTTACTATTCGTCAATATTCATATTCTGTTAATAGCACCACTAAAGATAGAAGAACTCACTGTATTCTTTGACTTCCCGGTTGAAATTAGAAAGATCATATATACAACGAATCTCATTGAGAATCTGAACGGAAAAATTAGAAAGTACACCAAAAACAAGCTATCATTCCCAAATGATGATGCCTTGAAAAAGTCTGTGTATATGGCTATTACAGAAATAGAAAAGAAATGGTATCAACCTATTTGGAATTGGGCATTGATTTTTAATCAATTTATAACTATATTTGAAAACAGGATTCAAGTATAAAACTCGAATCCTCTAGTTTTCTATTTACACAAAATCGGGGACAGTGCCTCTTCTTAATCATTATTTTTTTTGAGCCTTTCAATTTCAGCTTTGGCTAAATCAACATAAGGGGTTGACGAATACATTATTCCATACATTCTAACATCTATATACTTGGAAAGAGCTTTTTTATAATTTTTCTCCGCTTCATGAAATTTAGCTTCTTCTATAATTTCATTAATCAGCTTAATATTAAATAAAGCATCAGGATTACGAGATTCCAGCAAATCCATTTTATTTTTTAAATCTTCCAGTCTTCCTACTGCTATACAGCCATATAACTGGTAACAATTACGCAATACGGCAACATCTAACAAGTTACTATACTGAATTTTGGCTTCTTCATATTTCTTATCTTCCATTAAACGGTCTGCATTAGCCAAAAGATTATGCATGTCTTCATCCCATGAATTAGATGTATCTATAACTGTGTCAGCCTTGCAGGAATGATTTTGACGAAACGTTTTTTTAACAACAGCTTGACTTAAAATATTTCCAGCATTTTGATTTGCCACACGTTGATTGACTTTATCAGTAGTACTGATTTTCCCACCACTTTGATTATTAGCATCTGTGTTTATTGTTTCATACAACCGATGTCCTATAGCATAATTATCAAAAAAAATATTTAATGTTAATTTTTCCTTCATACCTAATGACAATCTTCCATACTTAATAATAGGAATTTTTGGATTATAACTATACCTCAAATCTGCTTCTCCATCAATTCTTGTATAAAGAAAAGTATAGCCATCTAAAATATAGCCATCAGTATCAAAATATTCATCTTCCTTTATTCTTACTTCTTGATAACTCAGACTAAGATGTTCATAACCAACAATAGCAATTCTTCCATCACTTTTAAATACAATACCCGCACCTAAAAAGAATATATCAATATGCAAAGCAGAGATTGTTAATACAGGAGATTCATTAATGAATGTATTGGGGCTAAATAAGATTTTAGCTTTTACTCTATTCAATATGAAAGAATTATAGACTCTTGGAAAATCAAATAAGGAAGTACTTTCATTGGATATTGAAAGTTTAGAAGTACTTAAGCACTCTTTTAAAGACAAAAGTTTTTCCTCTCTTTCAGTATTCCTCAACTCCTTTATATCCAACACCTCTTTTTGTTTCTTTTTATTCAACTCCTCTATTTCATTCCTTAGATTAAAAAGTTCAATTCCAATTTCATTTTTCTTTCTATGACAAAAAATAAAGAGTATCTTCCTAACTTTAAGTCGATTTAATTTCTTCTCTTTTAACCTTAATTCCGCAACACTATTATAAAATATTTTTTTTAAGTACCTGAGCAA
>ENA-OYXO01000551-OYXO01000551.1-human-gut-metagenome-genome-assembly--contig:-NODE-551-length-11570-cov-5.238472_pt1 | contig 11570 bp, 7 predicted proteins | sample MGYA00244219_ERZ653425 | MGnify/ENA primary metagenome ERZ653425 (study PRJEB26926, sample SAMN06164965) | human gut metagenome | biome: ENVO:00009003; feature: ENVO:2100002; material: ENVO:00002003... | reverse complement strand
ATCTACACTTCTAGCTTCGTCGGCAGCGTCAGATGTGTATAAGAGACAGAAACTGCACTATATGAACGAATGGTGGAAACAATTGTACGGTGAATCCGAAGGCAAGGATGGTAAAGGTATTTATCCGTCTGCCGTCGACTTCTCTACTGATCTCCATTCTATGGGACAGTGGATTCAGGAAGGTGAACGTACTATCTTCGAAACAGTTATCTCTATCGAAAACCCGGAACATACGCTTCAAGTTCCTTCGGACAGCGAAAATTTGGATGGCTTGAATTTCTTGGCAGGAAAGCGTGTAGACGAAGTGAACAAGATGGCAGAACTAGGTACTCAGCTGGCACACGTTGACGGTGGTGTACCCAATATGCGACTGATTGTACCCGAACTGAATGAATACTACCTGGGAGAAATCATCTATTTCTTTGAAAAAGCTTGTGGTATCAGCGGTTATTTGCTGGGAGTAAATCCGTTCAACCAACCGGGCGTGGAAGCATACAAGAAAAATATGTTTGCTTTGTTGAATAAACCGGGATACGAAGAAGAGTCTAAAGCTATCCAAGCTAGATTATAATATCAAAAACCTATTCAGAATGCCATTTATCAATGTCATTCCGAATAACAGTGAAGAATCTGAAAGCATCCATCAAATGCTTGCAGATTCTTCACTTTGTTCCAATCCAACGGTCACACCTTTGGAAGTAATAACTATACATTTATTCTATGTTTAAAGAAGCGATAAATAACTATCTTCATACTCATGGATACGAATCCATCGACTTGAAAGCCGTATTATTCGATATGGACGGCGTGCTGTTCGACTCCATGTCCAACCATGCTGAGTCATGGCATAAAATAATGAAACGCTTCGGTTTCGGCCTCAGCCGAGAAGAAGCTTATATGCACGAAGGGCGTACCGGTGCATCTACGATCAATATAGTAAGTCGTCGGGAGCGTGGGCATGATGCTACTGAAGAAGAAATAAAAGCTATCTACCAAGCCAAAACTGAAGAATTCAACAAATGCCCCAAAGCAGAACGGATGCCCGGCGCACTGGAAGTATTGACTAAAATAAAGAGTGAAGGACTGACTCCGATGGTAGTGACCGGTTCGGGACAAACTTCGTTATTGGACCGATTGAATCATAATTTTCCGGGCATATTCCAAGCCAACTTAATGGTTACCGCCTTTGATGTGAAATATGGGAAACCAAATCCGGAGCCATATCTGATGGCCCTAAAGAAAGGCGGCTTTAAACCCAATGAAGCGTTAGTAATAGAAAATGCACCACTAGGTGTACAGGCGGGAGTTGCAGCCGGTATTTTTACCATCGCCGTGAATACAGGACCATTGCACGACAATGTGTTACTGAATGAAGGAGCGAATTTACTTTTTCATTCCATGCCCGATTTCAATAAAAATTGGGAAACACTACAATCTGCATTAAAACAAGATTAAATTTTGCAAGAATTCTTCACAATCAATAAAAAAGAGCTCCTTGCTTTCACCTAGATGAAAAACAAGGAGCTCATATTATATAAAAAATCACAGCCTATCAAAATACCTGAACCTACTTTAAAACTTTGCGTAACCAAGGAATAACCAGTTCGTTTTTAAAATAATGAGAAGGAGGATCTACATTGACCGTTTCGAAATAGGTCTTTGAATCCAGTCCTTCATCAAGGTGCTCCACATCTTTTCTAACTGCCTTATCAGCAAACTTCGGATAATGATGAAACTCCGCATTTTCCGGTTTTCCACTAGCAGCATAAGCAGATTGTACCAAACGGAAATCACGGTCCAACCCTCCCTCTGTAAAAATGATAGGACGAGGAGCTAATGACGCAACAACATCTGGAAAATTAAAATACCTCCAATAACCAGGTATCAGATGACGGATAGAATTTGGAAAAGGACGTCTGTTTTCCTTGTCAGGTTTAGTCATTACAACGGCACGTTCCTGAGTCTGGCATAGAAAATCATTGTACACAAAAGCATAAATATCCTTATCCAACACCCCCAAGACCATCATCGGTTCTGTACCTAATGAGAATCCGCTAATCACAATCCTGTCCTTTCGGATATAAGACTGGGCTTTCATCCAATTCAGCACCTGCATATCCAGATAAGAAGTATACCCTAGCCAACTCCATCCCAGTTCAAGCAAAAAACGGGAAACAACATCATAGTCATAATTCCATCCTTTATCATAACATTCCAAATCGGAGGCTTCTCCGGCAGCGGCATTATCCACCGCTACCGCCACATAACCTTCTTTAACCATATTCAAAGCCATACTTACTTTGGGATTATTATAATCCTCAGTTAACTTATCACAGATGCCGGGCTCACCGGCCAATCCTTCTTTGGTCCTTCCGGACCCCGGAATGCACAAAACTCCGGGTACTGCACCCTTCAAATGTTCCGGTTTCAAAACCAGAAAAGTGGAAACTGACTTTGGAAAAGGATAGAACTCCCATTTCTCTAAAATATATCCCTCTTTTTTTTCCGTTTTCACACAGACAGGAGACGGTTGTCTCTTTATCTCGGGAAACTTCATGATCTCCACCATCGCAGCACGCACTCCATCCTGCCATTGCGTAAATTCCTGTGCGGACATACCGGAACGGTAAGCATATTGGGGATGTGTATCTTTCAACATCTCATGAACAATGGCATAAGTACTTAGTAACCGTCCATCCCCACGATCTGATTTCACAACTGCATGCTTCTCAGGTTGGTAATTCTGAGAATTACCAACCATACATAAGCTGCATACAGATACTAAAAAGAGCAATCTTTTCATTATCATCATATTATCTCACTATTATTCATACCCCGGAGTCTGCTTGATTTCCGGATCTCCATTCAAAACTTCCACATTAACAGGCCACAACATCATATACGCCTTATCCTCTGTTAATATAGGCAATGAACTTCCATAATGCGCTTTAACAGAAAAGACAAAAGGTTTTCCGTTGGAATCACGTAAACGCAATAAATCAAACCAGCGGCTTCCCTCACCTACAAACTCTTTATCACGTTCCTGCAAAATAGCCCACTCATTATCCGCATAATCTCCTGCAATATATTTATGTTGTTCAAATTTATCACCATAAGCACGCTTACGTACCTCATTTATATATGCAGCACATTTATCCGGAGCTCCCAACCCGTTTTCACACTCGGCCAGCATCAACAAAACATCAGCATATCTATATACCGGTACATCTGAATCATAATAATGAGTTCCTCCATCCGTATGTCCCATCAGTTTTTTCCAACAAGCGCCACGAGTCTTTCCTTCGAACATATATTGAAAGAAAGTAGCATCCAAACGAGTATCTTCCTTATCATAAATCTCAATAAACGGCACTTTATACTCATAACGTAATGGTCCGGCTGTCAATAGCTTCAACGGATCCGGACCATATTTATTTCCATCCAAGTCCGTAGCATTGGTAAACAAGGCTACATTATAGAACCAGTTCGCCCCCCAATTGGTCAATTCATTCTTATTAAAACACAGAGCGAAAATGATCTCTTTATTCTTCTTCCCTTCCGGAGTCCATAAATCCGCAAAGTTTGGAAGCAGTTCGAATTGTTGGTTCACCAAATTCAATAAAGCCTTCTTTGCTGTCAACAAGTCACTGTTATTAGGATCTACGGCAGTCAGAGTAGCTATATGATCTCCTGCAATATCATCATCTGGTAATCCTGTAGTGACTTTGGCAGACCACATATATATCTTGGCCTTCAAAAGTTCCGTTGCATGATAAGACCATTCATATTGGTTGGACATCTTCTTATCCGACTCATTGAAGAAAGCTTCGGATTTATTAATATCTTCTTTGATAAACTCCAACGTTTCCTCCGGAGTAGAACGAGCCTTATATAATTGCGTAATATCAATGCTACCCTCGGTAACTTTCGGTTCCGTCTCTAACGGCACACCACCAAATGTTCGATAAAGATAGAAATAGTAATATGCACGCAAGCCATAAGCCTGTCCCAAATAAAATGATTTCTCCGTTCCAGTCAGATAATCAATTTCTTTATCTACATTTCTGATAAACAAATTTATATGCATGATATTTGGGTACACCTCATACCAATCATCGACACCGGTATTATCTTTCGTAAGCAGATTATTAGTCATAGGCGGACCATATACCCCCTCACCCATAGAAGTAACATCACTTATCAGAATCTCACTTCTGAACTCTCCCAATGTGACAGGCATCTGATATTTATCTCTTAAATCGGCATGAATACCAGTCATAAACATTTCTACCTGAGACTTCTGATTCCAAAAATCATTAGAGCCATAATAATCTTCAGGAGACAGGTCCAACGCATCACAAGCAGACAATACCATCATCCCACTCAACAATATGCTATAAAATATTTTCTTCATAATCCTTCCTATTTATTAGAATGTAACATTTAAACCCAAAACAACTGTTCTAGGGAGGGGATATCCTCCATTCTGACTGACACCATATTCGGGGGTCGCCATATTTTTGGCTGCTGTAATATATCCCAAATTCTGTGCTGTTACAGAAACATCCACCTTGCTCAAACCGGATTTATGAATCCAACTCTGAGGCAAGGAATACGACAGGCTTATTTCACGAAAAGCCAAATAATCGCCACGATAACAATTAATGTCCGATATTCTGTCATAATTACGTTTGCCCAAAAAGTCAGCCCATCCATACACCGGATATTTTCCATTCGGATTACTTTCCGACCAGGAATCTTTAACTAAAGAAATGGTATTAAATGTTCCCTGCATATTACCCATAATCCAAGGAGTTTTCCAATCATGTACCCAATAGCCTAAAGCATAATCCAGACGGCAGTTCAAAGTTAACCCTTTCCATGAAGTATTAATGTTAAAGCCTCCGGTCCAATGAGGTATCGTATTACCCAATTTCACCCGGTCATAATCATCAATCACACCATCCCCATTCACATCCTGCCATTTCACATCACCAGCCTGTATAGGCAGTCCTTTCTCCTTTTCGGCATCCGACAATTTAGCCCAAGCTTCAGGGCCATAAAGCACTTTGGCATCTGCTCCATTTTCCGTATAAGTGGATCTGTCTATCAGATTGCCTGGAATCTCACTCTCACTCTTATAAATACCAAGAGATTTAAAGGCGTAAATCACACCATATTCCTGTCCTTCCTGATAACCACCTACCCATTGTCTTTCATAGGTACCATCTGCCAGCTTGCGTCCCGTATAAACCTGATAGGCATCCTGCATATTATTCGGCAATCCATTGTACGGTAATGAGATAATCTTATTCTTATTATAAGCGGTATTCATACTAACTGTAAATTTCCAATCTTTGGTACGCAAAACATTGGCAGTCAATTCCAACTCCATACCTTGGTTTTGTACTTCTCCATTGTTAGAAAGGAAAGAAGAAACTCCGCTATGAGAAGGCAGGGTGATTTCTGCAAATTTATCCTGTGTATGTCTATTATAATAGGTGAAGTTCAAGATATATTTGTTATTCAGAAAACCAATATCGAAACCTGTCTCGAATGTGTACGATTTTTCCCATCTCATGGTGGGATTAGGCAAATCGTTTATCATCAAAGGAACTTTGCCATTATAGTTGGGTACTATTTTACCATCTTTATCTTTCATAATACCATAAGAACCTTGAACCGTATAATAATCAAGTCCTGTCACTACATTACCATTAGCATCCAGTACACCAGACACATTTCCATTGGCTCCGTAACTAGCACGAATTTTAGCATAAGAAAGTACATTGCTACAAGACTCCATAAAATTCTCTCTACTCAATACCCAACCGGCTGATATACCGGGAAAGGTTCCCCAACGGTTATCTTTTGGCAGTTTGGAGTATCCGTCGCGACGTAAAACAAGGCTCAGCAAATATTTGGACTTATAATCATAATTCACTCTGCCAAAGAATGAAAGAATACGCTGTCTGTAATGCCAAGAATCTATTTGCCGCACTCCGGCAGCAGTCGAAGTATAATTCAAATCCTGAAAATCAGATAATGGAGATCCATAACCAGATGCCGAAAAACCTTTCTTGTATGAGTCATAATATTCTACACCTACCATCGCATCCATAGAATGATCTTGCCGGAATGTAGTCTGATAATTCAAGATTCCATTGTAAGTCTGGTCTAAAAGCCGTTCATGTTTGTTGGAAGTACTATGATTAGTATCATACACCGGTCCTGTAGCTACAATATAGTCCCCTTTGAAGAACTCTCTGCTATCATCAAAATAGAACCAAGTTCCTGTGGTCTTGAATGTCAATCCTTTCATTATATTAAAGGTAAAAGACTGGCTCAGATTAAACTTGTCCGTATTATTATCATAATTCAATGCATCCTCATACACTTTCACTGTAGTCCAGCCACGAGCATAAGAAGCCACGGCAGGGCCTGCCAACCAATCACCGTCCGGACTTTTCACACGGAATGTAGGAGGAACGGACAAGGTAGTACTGAAAAAATTACCTTCACCGGCATATCCTGCACCACCATCGTCCCATTTGGCATCGGTAAATGTCAAAGAAGAATTAGAAGTAAGCCAAGGCTTAATTTTATAATCTGCATTGATCGTGAAGTTCAAACGGTGATACCAGTTGTTCATCGCATTTCCTTCGCTGCGATTATAGCCTAGGCTTGCATAATAATGTCCTTTATCATTGCCACCGGATACACTCAAGTTATAATCCTGAGTAATAGCCGGAGATTTGATATTATAATCTTTCAGTTGATTATCACAATAAATCAATTTTTGTCCCGGATTCACTGGGTCATCCATTGTCTGCCAACCTTGTTTTAACAGGAAAGCCAGGTCATTTGTATAATTCATAACACCCCATACAGCTGTATTATCCTTATTACCATTAAGTACATTCCCTTTTTCATCAAAATATCTGTTTCCCGTTCCGTAAGGCTGTGTTCCGGATAAAGTCGCATCACTGGCAAATCCATGCCAAGCACCCGATTTATCCTGCCATATATGCGAAGACCGATAAAATGCCGAACGCATATAATACAAATAATCATGAGCATTCAAAAATTCATACTGGCTATGAAAAAAATTGAAACCGACTTTCGCACTCAAATTTATTTCCGTATGTCCTTCCGAACCTCTTTTAGTAGTAACAAGAATTACACCATTGGAAGCACGCGCACCATAAATAGCCGTAGCACCAGCATCTTTCATGACCTCCAAAGACTCGATATCCTCCGGATTCACATCACTCAACGACTCGCGTACAGCACCATCGATAATAACCAAAGGTGAACCGCTACCATCCAGATTGGTACCACCACGAAGCACCAAAGTAGGAGTGGAATTCGGATTACCGCTAGTTTGCTGTACCCTTAATCCTGCCACTGCACCAGAGAGTGCTTGCGCCGGATTAGTATGGGCCCCCGTACTTAAAGTAGAATTGTCAACTTTAGCAATGGAATTAGTCATCTTGGAACGAAGTTGTGTGCCCCCATAACCTGTTATCACCACTTCATCCAAAGTCTTATTGTCTTCCTGCAGCTGAACATTCAGAAACGTTTTTTTCCCTACCAACATTTCTTGGGTCAGATAACCGATATAAGAAAAGACCAAAGACGCTTTTTCACTTACCACTAACGTAAACCGGCCGTCTATATCAGTTATAGTACCATTGGTAGTACCTTTCTCTATTATATTAGCCCCAATAATTGCTTCTCCTTTGGCATCGGTCACTATACCTTTGACAGTCACTTTATCTTGTTGCATAACAATGGGACGCGTTTCTTCTCTAGAAATGGCCTTGCGAATTATTACTTGTCTGTCACGGATATGATATTCCAAATCAGTACCGGCAAACATTTGTTTCAGTACCTCCTCTATTGTTTTATTTCGTACATCCACATTGACACGACGAGACAAATCAATATCTGTACGATATATAAAAATAAATTGACTATTTTTTCTACCCAATTAATCACACTCTTCAAAGTCTGGTTCTCCATGGAAACGGTAAAGCTGGTTTGTTCCGCATAACTCATTTCCGCAAAAGCCTCTTCATAACCTGTAAATGTTAAAATCATGGCTAAACTCATACATTTTGTGAATTTAGGCATGAGTTTTATTCTATTCGTGTATTTTTTCATATATTTGATTGTTTTTTCTATTTATTTCAAGGTAAATAATTAAACAACGATTCAGTGACCAGATAGTACGGCAAATACTGTCTGGTTTTCTTTTTTTACATCCTTCTTTTATTCCATAGGCTAAAGTATTTTAAGGTTCAACAATTCTCATTTAAGGCTCACATAGATTTCATCTTTATCATTTATTGTATAATGCAATGATAATGAAAGACATAAGTTATCCATAACATTGGTAATATCTGTTTGAAGATCCAGTTTTCCTGACAATGACAAGGTCGTAATCTCTGCATCATACCGTATTTTACACCCATAATACCGCTCAAGCTTCTTTAAAACATCTCCTACGGGTCTTTGATGAAGCAGCAATAAATTATCCTTCCAACTGATGTATTCGGACACATCAACCTTACGTACCTGCGTTTTATTGCCTTTAATATCCACCAATTGATTAGGTGCTAATCTTACTTTGCTCTTATTCTCAGTAGTTACTTCCACGCTTCCACGTACTAAAACAACAGATGCAGCCTCATCCTCCCTATAGGCACAGACATTAAACGAAGTACCCAGCACGCGTATATCAAACTCTCTTGTTTTGACAACAAATGGGCAATCCTTCCTTTTGGCTACATCCAGATAAACCTCCCCCTCTACCAAGATTTCACGTTTCCGTTCTTCAAAAATATCCGGATATATCACTTTACTACCTGAATTTATATAAATTCTAGTACCATCAGAAAAAGTAATATCAGCTCTTTTCCCATTAGGAACCATTATTTGATGCATTTCATTCTTTACAGATGAAGCCTGGGATATTTTAGTATTTAATGCATACTGCTGAATATTCGAACTTCCTAAAGTATCATATTTTAAAGAAGCATCATTTTTCAGATTCATAGCTTGGTTATCTGTTATCAGAATCACCTCATCACCGCAAATGGAAGTCGTGTCATTCAGCAATGCTATATCAAGCTCCGTACCCTCATCAACATTGGTACTCCACCAGTTCATAACTAAAGCCAAAGCAATCGCTGCCGCTATCGACAAAGACCACCTATAAATATGACGTCTGTGGGGAACCTTTTTTTCCCTTCCTACTCGTTTCATCACGTCCTGAAAAGATTTGTCTACATCAACAGATTCCAGTTCATCTGCTTCCCGAATCTTCTCAGTCAGGCATTGAACTGTTTTACGAAATTCATCTGAATTATATATTGTTTTTTTATTTTTCATCGAAAAACCTTTTTATTAAGAAAACGGTGCCCGATAAAAAAGGTACTCATAAAAAAGAAAAGAAATCACACTTTTCTTTGCATGAGCCTTCGCAAAACCAATAGACAAACCTTATATGACAAATAAAAGAACTTATTCATCACACAAATATCACTTCATTCCATGAAAACATGCCCAAATGATAAAACAACAATGATTAACTACTCGCTAAATCAAGAGAAGTGAAAAGCCCAAACACTACGCACAGGCACATGAACACAATGCACCAAGATACTGAAAATCCATATGGTTGAAACAGAGAAAAAGAATTCACGCAAACGTGCCAATGTACGCGACAAAAGATTCTTGCTTGATTGAGGATTCATACCTAAGATAGCGGATATTTCCTGATGGCTCAATTCTTTTACATAATATAAATACAGAATTTCACGCTGACGACCGGAAAGACGTGAAATTGCCTTAGCCAGCCTTCTTTCATTCTTCACATCCACATCATCTTTCTTAAATAAAGAATTTATTATTTCTTCGCCCATCGGAAAAAATTCATGGCATTCTTCAATCACTTCCATAGGACGTAAAGACTGAAACGCATCCAGCAGTTTATTTCTAAAAGAACAAAGCAAATACGCTTTTACATTATCAGTATAATGCAAATTCCTACAATTTAAGATCAACTTGACGAACAGATTCTGTATGGTATCAGCAACCAGCTCTCTGCCACCTACCATACGAATTCCATAGGAATACAATAACGAATAATAGCGTCGATAAACTTCTTCAAATGCCGCCGTTTCTCCTTTAATGAAAGATTCCCAAAGTTTAGTTTCACCATGTGTTCTATCAACCATAATACTAGCTCCTTAACTTATTAAGCTTGCTCAGAGTTAAACTTAACAAGAAGACAATATAAGAGATGAATCATGTAATGGACTCATCCCTTATTTTATAATACCTACATATTTATTCAAACAGTTTACTGCGCGACAACATACAAGCACCGATGATCCCGGCTCTTTCTTTCAATTTAGATTCTACAATAACAGAATCACGGTTCATCAAGTTCAGTGTATATTTTCGAATAGCTGTAGTGATGGGTTGTGTCAAATAATCACCTGTACGTGACAATGCACCACCAATAATGACTAGCTCCGGATTAAATATATTAATAAGTCCCGCTACATGGCGACCTAATTTCACTCCGATTTCTTCCACCAGTTCAATACACAGCAAATCTTCCTTATTTACCGCATCAATGATATCATCCAAGGTCAAATCTTCCAAATTTTTCTTGGTATTGGAGATAATAGAGTTTTCACCATTATTAATATGTTCCAACAGAATACGATGCAAAGCAGCCCCCGAAACTTCCGTTTCTATGCATCCTTTTTTCCCACAATGGCAGATAATCTCATTCTCATATCCAAAATTATGCCCGAATTCGCCAGAGAAACCGGATTTTCCTTTATAAATCTTTCCATCAATGATAATTCCCATACCCAATCCCCAACTGACATTGATAAAGATGATATTCTTCTCACCTTTCACAACACCTTGCATATACTCACCGTAAATCATAGCACGAGTGTCGTTATCAATAGAGACACGATAACCACCCACCTTTTCTGATATGACATCCGTCAACGGGCGCTCATCAAAATTGAATATACTGTAACTATATCCCAAATCCGGATTCACACGCCCGGAAAGATTTACATTAATATTTAATATCTTATCTTTCTCAACACTGACTTTTTGAAGAAAATGTTTAATCAACTTACACAATTCGTCTAAACTCTCAGGGGTATTCTTCGCTTTAAAAGGAACATTCATTTTTAACTGAACTACATCTCCTTTAAAATTTATCAACCCTAAGTTAATGGAAAACTGACGCACTTCAACACCTACAAAATATCCGGAATCTGCATTCAAACCATACAAACTGGGATGTCTTCCCCCACTGGTTTCCAGCTTTCCATAGTCGTTAATGTAACCTTCCTCACACATTTCATCGATGAATTTTGTAACTGTAGGTACACTTAAATCCATCTCTCTTGCTAAATCTGTAATCGTAGAGCTTCCACTATAAATATAATGGGTAATGATTTTCTTCTTCATCACAGCCATCTTTGAGCCCTTTTCAATTTCTTTCAACAAATTCTCACCCATAATAAAAT
>ENA-OYXO01000549-OYXO01000549.1-human-gut-metagenome-genome-assembly--contig:-NODE-549-length-11589-cov-5.182417_pt1 | contig 11589 bp, 6 predicted proteins | sample MGYA00244219_ERZ653425 | MGnify/ENA primary metagenome ERZ653425 (study PRJEB26926, sample SAMN06164965) | human gut metagenome | biome: ENVO:00009003; feature: ENVO:2100002; material: ENVO:00002003... | reverse complement strand
CTTCGTCGGCAGCGTCAGATGTGTATAAGAGACAGCTGCCGGGTGGGTGCCGGCATATTTTTTAATATAATTTCCGTAAGTTTTGACGATATTCATAGTATATATCCTTTATTAAACAGGTTCATTTTCAAAAAATTATTATAACCTTGTGTCTGTAAAAAATAAAGTTTTGTGTAATAAAATTTAGAAAAACCTAAGAATCTAAAATATTGCGTATTATAGGGGGATTGATTATAATAGAAAGTACGGAATTATCTATTATGGAAGGAATCAGGACACATGGGAGCACAGGACAATACGGAAAAGGTACTGCGCAGTCTTCACGTTTTGCTGTCGAAGAGTGAGCCGTATCCGAAAGAGCCGAGTAAAGTTATCATAGATAAGCAGCAGGTGATTGATCTGCTGGCAGAATTAAATACCTGTATTTATCAGATTATGGATGAATACGAGCTGACCATTCGAAGCCGTGACAAGGCAGAGCGCGATTTCCATAAAAAGGGAGATCAGATCATCTGGGATGCAAGCCGTAAGGCAGAGGACATTTATGCGGCATCTGTCATGTATATGGATGAAACGTTAAACCGTATGCAGGATATTATGCAGGAGGCGGACAAAAAGGTCGGTGCCATCTATCAGGAAATTAAAGAACAGATGGAAAAAGAAGAACAGGAATTAAGAACCAACAAATCTGAACTCAAAGGACAGCTGCAGGATCTGGTTGATACCGAAAAGTACTTAAAGATCATCGAGGAACGGAACCGCGAGATTGAGAAGGAAAAGATGGAAGGAAGACCGGAGTACGAGCAGGAGAAGCGGGAAGAAAAAGCAATTTACGCAAACCGGCAGACCGATATTAAGATTAACCAGGAATATCTGGATAAGCTGGGACTTTCCGTACCGGAAGAACCGGTAGAAGACCTTGCGGAAGAACCAGTAGAAAAGCCAGTGGAAAAGCCGGTGGAAAAACCAAAGAAGCTGTCGCCGAAGCCGGAGATTCCGGCACCGGTTACGGTAGAAGATGACGATGAAGAGTTAAAGCAGCTGGAAGAACAACTGCGTGTGAATCTGGATGCTGATTATTTTAAGTGGAAAGATGAACAGGAAGAACAGGAAGCAGCAGAAGAAAAAGAAAAATCCGCCGGCTTTCAGAACAAGATCAAGAACCTGATAGGAGGACATCCGCATGACGATTCTGGTGTGTGATGATGACAAGGAAATTGTAGACGCAATTGAGATTTACCTGATTCAGGAAGGATACCAGGTAGTAAAAGCATATGATGGGGAACAGGCTCTGGATATGCTTCGCACAAAGAAAATTGATCTGATGGTGATCGACGTGATGATGCCGAAACTGGATGGAATCCGTGCGACATTCCAGGCACGTAAAACAAGCAGCATTCCCATTATCATCCTGTCTGCCAAGACAGAAGATGCGGATAAGATTCTGGGGCTGAACGTGGGGGCGGACGATTATGTGACCAAGCCGTTTAATCCGCTGGAACTGGTTGCCCGTGTGAAGTCACAGCTGCGGCGTTATACCACACTTTCGAGCACTCCTTCCGGTGATGCCGTTTATGAAGCCGGCGGTCTGGTTATTAACGATGAATTAAAAAAAGTTACGGTAGATGGGGAAGAGGTCAAACTGACTCCGATCGAATACAACATTCTTCTGCTTCTCATGAAAAATAAAGGAAAAGTATTTTCCATCAGTCAGATTTATGAGGAAATCTGGAATGAAGAAGCAATTGGCGCTGACAATACAGTTGCTGTCCACATCCGGCATATCCGGGAAAAAATCGAAATCAATCCGAAAGAACCGCGGTATCTGAAAGTGGTCTGGGGTGTCGGCTATAAAATCGAAGCGGGGGCGTAGCTGTCTATGAAAGAATTCTCCAGCGGGAAAAAGGGCGCAGCCATTGTCATGCATCAGATGTTTCTGATTATGATGCTTTGCGGAATCTATGGGATCGGATACAATCTGCGCAGACATATCGGAGGGCTGGGTATTCTCAGCCTGTTTATGGTGATCGGCATGGTCGGAAGCTTTGTATTCCTTGCCTATCTGACAGGTGTTGCAGGGCGCCGGTCAGAGGAGGATGCAACCATTTACCTGACCTGGATCGATAAAATTTATACGGATATCCAGATGGCACTTTTTGTGGCATTCATTTATCTTGTGCTCTTTTTGGGGAGAAATCTCCATGACATCCAGTTTGAACTGTCCGGACTGATGGTAGCGGTCGGAACAGTCGGGTATCTGGTCGATGTTGTATTCCTGCTGTTTTATTTGAGCATTGTCCGGCGGGTCAAAAACAATACCCTTCTGACATACAGTCTGATCTATCAGGCAGGAAGCTTCCTGAGACGGGTGTTTATCTCCGGACAGAATCCCAGACTGTGTACGCGTAAGGCGCGCGAAAGATATGAGATCCAGCACGCAATTGAAAAAATTGCGGCAGGGGCACTGGATACGACACTGGATGTGGAACAGTTTCACGGACAGGAAAGAGGCATTGCAGCTTCTGTGAATAATATCCGTGCAGGGCTGAGCGAAGCCATTCAGGAGCGGATCCGGAATGAACGGATGAAGGCAGACCTGATCACGAATGTTTCCCATGATATCAAAACACCGCTTACTTCCATTGTCAATTATGTGGATCTGCTCAAACGTGAAAACCTGGAAAACGAAAATGCACGTAATTATATCCGGGTTCTGGATGAAAAATCCCAGCGGCTGAAACAGCTGACGGAGGATCTGGTCGAAGCATCAAAGATCAGTTCCGGAAATATCCAGCTGGATATGCAGACCATCGATCTGGTAGAATTGCTGTACCAGACGGGTGGTGAGTTCAATGAACGTTTTGAGGCACGGGGGCTGACCATTGTGACGAAACTGCCGCACAATTCGGTGATGATCTGGGCAGACGGACGGCAGCTCTACCGTGCAATTGAAAATCTGTATACCAATGCGGCAAAATATGCACTCGAAAATACCCGGGTTTATGTAGATCTGGAAGTAGAGGAGAACCATGCGGTTTTCCGTATCAAAAATATTTCGAAAAATCCGCTGCCGGAACAGGGAGCGGCGAGGAAAGACCTGACGGAGCGTTTTGTGAGGGGAGAGGAATCCCGCACGACAGAGGGAAGCGGTCTTGGACTGTCCATTGCAAAGAATCTTACACAGCTGATGGGCGGTGAGTTTGCAATCCTGGTAGATGGCGATCTGTTTGCGGCATCCATTACGTTTGCAGTCGTTGCATAAAAATACATTTTATTATATAATTACCATTAACCATGATTTCGAAAACAAGGAGGAAACTATGAAGTTATATGAGAACGGCGCATACCTGGTCAACGGCAGGGATGTTGTCATTAATTCACCGGAAGCGGCATCTGCTGTCAATGCAAAGACAGGAAAGACTGTTACACCGGAAGATGCAAAGAAACAAACCATTGCATACGGAATTTTAAAGAGTCACAATACATCCGGCAACATGGAAAAACTGCAGATCAAATTTGATAAGCTGACTTCCCACGATATTACATTTGTCGGCATCATCCAGACCGCCAGGGCATCAGGTCTTGAGAAGTTCCCGATTCCTTATGTACTCACCAACTGTCACAACAGTCTGTGTGCAGTCGGTGGAACCATCAACGAAGATGACCATATGTTTGGACTGACATGTGCAAAGAAATACGGTGGAATCTATGTTCCTCCTCATCAGGCAGTTATTCACCAGTTTGCAAGAGAAATGCTTGCAGGCGGCGGAAAGATGATCCTTGGATCAGACTCCCATACCCGTTACGGGGCACTGGGAACCATGGCAATTGGAGAAGGTGGTCCGGAGCTTGTAAAGCAGCTTTTGAATAAAACCTACGATATTGATATGCCGGGAGTTGTCGGCATTTACCTGACAGGTACCCCGCAGAAGGGTGTCGGACCGCAGGATATCGCGCTTGCCATTATCGGTGAAGTATTTGCCAACGGATTTGTAAAAAACAAAGTGATGGAGTTTGTCGGACCGGGCGTATCCAATCTGAGTGTTGATTACCGTATCGGTGTTGATGTTATGACAACAGAGACCACCTGTCTGTCCTCTATCTGGAGAACCGATGACCAGGTGAAGGAATTCTATGAGATCCACGGAAGAACCGGAGATTTCGAGGAACTGAATCCGGGAGAAGTTGCATACTATGACAGTTTTATCGAACTTGATTTGAGCGAGATTAAGCCAATGATCGCGATGCCGTTCCATCCAAGCAATACATACACGATCGAGGAATTAAATGCAAACCTGATGGATATTCTTGATGACTGTGAGAAGCGTGCACAGGTAAGCTTTGATGGAAAAGTAGACCTTGACTTAAAGAGCAAAGTAAAGAACGGAAGACTGTATGTAGATCAGGGTATCATTGCCGGATGTGCCGGTGGTGGATTTGAAAATATCTGCGATGCAGCAGATATCTTAAAGGGTTCTTCCATTGGAGCGGACGAGTTTACGCTGAGTGTTTACCCGGCTTCCACTCCGATTTATATGGAACTTGTTAAGAACGGTGCCGTTGCCAATCTGTTAGAGACAGGTGCCATTGTCAAGACTGCATTCTGCGGACCGTGCTTTGGTGCCGGAGATACACCTGCAAATAATGCATTTTCTATCCGTCATTCTACACGTAACTTCCCGAATCGTGAGGGCTCTAAGGTACAGAACGGACAGGTTGCTTCCGTAGCACTGATGGATGCGCGTTCTATCGCTGCAACCGCTGCAAATAAGGGATTCCTTACCGCAGCTACCGATATTGATGTAAACTACAGCAAGCCGAAATACTTCTTTGATAAGACCATTTATGAAAACCGTGTATTTGACAGCAAGGGTGTGGCAGATCCGGACGTAGAGATCCAGTTTGGACCAAATATTAAGGACTGGCCGGCTATGAGCCCGCTTCCGGAGAATCTTGTGCTGAAAGTTGTTTCCGAGATTCACGATCCGGTGACCACAACGGACGAGCTGATTCCTTCCGGAGAGACATCCTCTTTCCGTTCCAACCCACTGGGACTGGCAGAGTTTGCACTTTCCAGAAAGGATCCGGAATATGTTGGACGTGCCAAGGAAGTACAGAAGGCACAGAAGGCTGTCGAAGCAGATACCTGTCCGGGGGATGCACTTCCGGAGATTCATCCGGTTATGGATACCATCCGTGCAACGTTCTCCGATGTCAACCGCTCAAACGTTGGTTTTGGAAGTACGATTTTTGCAGTAAAACCGGGAGACGGTTCTGCGCGTGAGCAGGCGGCTTCCTGCCAGAAGGTACTTGGCGGATGGGCAAACATTGCAAATGAATATGCGACCAAGAGATACCGTTCCAACCTGATTAACTGGGGTATGATCCCGTTTGTTATTGATCAGGGAGAGCTTCCGTTCCACAATCTGGATTACCTGTTTGTTCCAAAGATCCGTGAGGCGATCGCAGACGGAAAAACAGAATTTGAGGCATATGTGGTAAAGGATGGTGCTTTAAAGCCATTTACCCTGCGTATGGGAGAACTGACACCGGATGAGAAAGATATTATTCTCAAAGGCTGCCTGATCAATTATTACCGCGGATAGGAGATCTTGTATGACAGACGTGGAAAAACAAAAACAGATGGAACAGATCAAACAGAGTGAGGATGGCATGCGTCAGACGGTTCTTCTGATTAAAATCGGATTGATGGTATTTCTCACCTTTGCCTGTTGTACCGTATTTTTCTTCCTGGTGCTCCGGTACAAGGGGGTTGCAGATACCTGGCATCTGATTACAGGTGCATTGCAGCCGATTATTATCGGACTGGGACTTGCTTATCTGCTTAACCCGGTTATGAAATTTCAGGAGCGGCATTGGCTGCCGTTTCTGAAAAAGAAAATGAAATCAGAAAAATCAGCGGCTAAAGTGGCACGTGGATTGTCCATTGCCGGGGCAATCCTGTTTCTTCTGGTGATTCTGGTACTTTTGATTGCGGCAATTGTTCCTTCGGTGGTATCAAGTGTTACCGGGCTGGTGGAAGCACTGCCTGGTAATGTGGAGAGCCTGATCCATATGGTGAAAAGTGGAAAACTCGGAGCCTATGGAGTGACAGATACCATCAGTGATATGCTGACAAAACTGACGGATCAGGTGGAAAACTGGGCAACGAAGGATCTGCTGCCACAGATGCAGCAATATCTGCTGCAGATTACTTCCGGCGTAATCACGATGGTCAAATCCATATTAAACTTCATCATTGGGATCATTGTCGTTGTTTATGTCTTATCCATTAAAGAAAGCCTGGTGGGACAGAGCAAAAAGATTGTGTATGCGATCTTTAAACCGAAACATGGAAACATTATTATCGAAGTTTTCCACAAGGCAGATGAAGTATTTGGTGGTTTCATCATTGGAAAGATTATAGATTCTGCCATCATCGGAGTAATCTGTTATTTTGGATGTCTGATTCTGCATATCCCAGATACGATACTGGTTGCGGTTATCATTGGAGTAACCAATGTCATTCCGGTGTTTGGACCGTTTATCGGTGCGATTCCGACACTTCTTCTGGTGGTGATCCAGAGTCCGCTGCATGCGTTGTATCTGCTGATATTTATTATCGTTCTGCAGCAGGTGGATGGAAATATTATCGGACCGAAGATTTTAGGTGATTCCACCGGATTATCCGCGTTCTGGGTAATGTTTTCGATTCTGATCGGAGGCGGACTGTTTGGATTCCTGGGAATGCTGCTTGGAGTTCCGGTGTTTGCGATGATTTACTATATTATCCGCAGACTGGTAAACCACAGCATACGGAAGAAAAACCTTACAACCGTAACGGAGGCATATGTGGAGGCGGCCGGTGTGAATGAGGCAACCGGTGCGATCATATATTACGGGGAAAAACAAAAGAAAAAGAGAACTTTAAAAGATTCCGGGAAGAAAGACGAAACAAAGAAAAACCAGTAATTTCAAGGGCTGTACGCGTTTGTGTGCAGCTCTTTTTTTCGGATTATTTTTTGACACTAATTGCCGCCTATGGTATACTTGAAAATAGACAGATAGACCTGTTTGGGGATACTTTAAGGAGATAACAATTGGACAAATACGAATATAATCTGAAGCTTGATCAGATGAAATCCCGCTATGCGGAAGAGAAATACGATGAGGCAGCAGATATTGCAGATACCATCAATTGGAATAAGGTCAAAAATGTAAATGGTCTGGTAAAAGCTGGGGAAGTGTACGAAAAAGTACAGCGTTATGAGGAGAGCCGGGAAGTTTTGCTGATGGCATATGATCGCTCGCCGATCGGAAGAATGATTATTTACCGTCTTGCGGAAGTGGCGGTCAAGATGAAAGATTTTCAGGCGGCACAGGATTATTACGATGAGTTTGTGGAGATTGCGCCTCATGACACCCTTAAATATGTACTTCGCTATGATATACAGAAGGCACAGGGGGCTTCTTATGAAGAACTGATACCGATTCTTGAAGAACTCAAGGAGCAGGAATATACGGAAGAGTGGGCATATGAGCTTGCTTATCTGTATCACAAAGCAGGGATGAGTGAGAAGTGTATTGATGCATGTGATGAGCTGGTTCTCTGGTTTGGAGACGGGCCATATGTAGAGCGTGCATTGGAACTGAAAATGCTGTATCAGCCATTGACAAAAACACAGGAAGAAAAGTATCGGTCGTTTTGTCAGGCAAAAGATGACAGAGCAGGTTTGACACACATTGATGTGGAGGAGATGGCGCGTGCCGGGGAGACCGTGCATGATCCGGTCGCAATTCCAAAAGTAGAAGTAAACACAGAACGGTTTAATACCGTCAATCTTCAGGCGGAAATTGCAAAGGGAATGCAGCAGATCATGGATGCAACCGAAAAAGAAACCGTCACGGATACGCTGGACAATATCAATCGTATGGTGGAAGATGTCCCTTATCTGAAAATGCAGATGGAGGAAGAAAAGCCTGAGGCACAGCCGGAACAGAATACACGGCACATTGAGACCGATGAGGAGATTGATGGTTCACTCAAGACAAATTTCAAAGAGTTGTTGGGAGAAGACTCCGATGGTCAGATGAGCATGATGACAAATGAGAAAAACATGATTGAGCATCAGATCACAGGCCAGATGACAATTGAAGAAGTGCTGAGTGAGTGGGAGAAAATGCGCAAGGCTGCGGAAGCTGCACTGGAAGATGCCAGAAAGCGGAAACTCGAATCCGCAAAAGCGCGTGCACTGCAGGAGGCAGGCGATATTATGGACCGCCTGACAGGAGTATTGCCAAAACTGGATGCGGTACTGGCAGAAAAGGCGGATATTGTGGAAGAAACGACGGAAACACCGCCACAGACGCCGGAAAGGGAAACACCGCCGGAAGCGGATGATCCAAAAGAACGAAAGGAAGAAGAGGAAGAGAACAAAAAAGAGGAACAGCTTGCCAGGGATACAGATGCCGAAGAACTTTGGCCAGAGGGAGTATCTTTAGAAGAAATGGTACGTTCCCAGCAGAAAAAAAAGACGGAAACTGCCGCACAGAAACTGGCAGAAGAGACATCCGATGTGACAGAAGATGATAAAAACTTAAATGAGAATCGTGGTGTAGAAGAAATGGAAACAAAGACAGAATCAGATACAACAAAGAAAAAGGATTTTGAGGAGGTTCCGATCGAGGATCTGCCACAGAAACCAACACTTGCACAGGAGAGGGAAGAAGAGTTTGCTTTTGTAAGAAGAAAAACAGATCGTTCTTCCTGGAAAGGAAAAACAGTACATATTCCACAGGTGGATACACCGGTGGATCTGGCGAAAGAAGAAAAACAGAATATCCCGCTTGTAGAACTGACCGATGAACAGAAAGCGATTTTTTCGTATTTTATGCCGGTGAAGGGCATGGAGGATCAGCTCTGCAAAGCGTTGACAGTTGCTTCGTCCCATCTGAAAAATAAGGAAACTGCATCGAGGGGGAATCTCGTAATTAAAGGCGGACAGGGAAGTGGAAAAACAACACTTGCCACCAGCATGATCAAAGTCCTGCAGCAGGAGACCGGGGTTTTGGATGGAAAGATTGGAAAGATCCATGCGGAAGCATTAAACCAGAAAAATGTCAGCGGGCTGCTGGATAAGGTGTCAGGGGGATGCCTGATTATTGAGCAGGCGGGGGATATGGAGAAAAAAACTGTATCGGAATTATCCAATCTGCTGGATGCCGATGAGAGTGGTCTCTTCGTTATTTTGGAAGATACATCCAAGGGCATCAAGAGATTATTTGCGCAGAATGAAACATTTGCCAAAAAATTCAGTGAACAGATCTCAGTTCCGATTTTTACAAATGATGAGCTGGTCACGTTTGCACGTTCTTATTCCAGGGAACTTGGATACAAAATTGACGACATGGCGGTTCTGGCATTGTATAACCGGATCAGCAATATTCAGAGACTGGATCAGGCTACAACCCTGACAGAGGTGAAAGACATTGTGGATGAAGCAATTCATCGGGAGGCACATGGAGGGTTAAAGAAAGCCATCAGTATTCTGACCGCCAGCCGTTATACGGATGATGACAGAATTGTACTAACGGAAAAGGACTTCGAGTAAGATAGATAAGAGAAGACAGGGAGGGTATTTATGAGTAATTTTACAGAGATGGATTGTTACCTGTTTGGACAGGCAACACATTATGATATTTATCGCAAAATGGGTGCTCACAAAATGACAATTGAAGGAGAAGAGGGAGTATGCTTCGATGTCTGGGCACCGCATGCGGACCGTGTATACGTGATTGGGGAATTTAACGGCTGGAATGAAACGTCCCATGAGATGAAACGTGTGACACCGGAGACGATGGGGGTATACGAACTGTTCGTACCGGGTGTCCAGATTGGCTGTATGTACAAGTTCCTGATTATCGCACAGGACGGAAGAAAGCTGTACAAAGCAGATCCCTATGCAAACTATGCGCAGCTGCGGCCGGAGACCGCTTCCATTGTCACGGATATTTCCAATTTCCTCTGGTCTGATAGCGAATGGATGAGTGCCAGAAAAAAACTTTCCAAAGAGGAAGTATATGAGCAGCCGCTGGCAATTTATGAGGTACATCCGGGTTCCTGGATGCGCCATCCGGGGCGGGACGATGATGGATTTTATTCCTACCGCGATCTGGCAAAGACATTGATTCCTTATGTCAAGGAGATGGGGTATACCCACATTGAGCTGATGGGGATTTCCGAGTATCCATATGATGGTTCCTGGGGATATCAGGTAACGGGATATTATGCACCGACTTCCCGTTATGGAACACCGGAGGATTTTGCACATCTGGTCAACGAATGCCATAAGAACAAGATTGGCGTGATCCTTGACTGGGTGCCGGCACATTTCCCAAAAGATGCGCATGGACTTGCAGAGTTTGATGGTACTGCAACTTATGAATATGCAGACCCGCGCAAAGGAGAGCATCCGGACTGGGGAACCAAAATCTTTGATTACGGAAAGAATGAGGTCAAGAACTTCCTGATCGGAAGTGCACTGATGTGGATTGAGAATTATCACGTAGACGGACTTCGTGTGGATGCAGTTGCATCCATGCTGTATCTGGATTACGGGAAGGAAGATGGACAGTGGGTTCCGAATATTTATGGTGGAAATAAAAATCTGGAAGCCATTGAGTTTTTTAAGCACATCAATACGCTGATTCTCGGAAGAAATCCGGGTTCTGTGATGATTGCAGAGGAATCAACGGCATGGCCGAAAGTGACGGGTACGGTAGAGGATGACGGCCTTAATTTCAGCTACAAGTGGAACATGGGCTGGATGCATGATTTCCTTGACTATATGAAGCTTGACCCGTATTTCCGAAAGGACAATCACAATAAGATGACCTTTGCCATGAGTTACAATGAGAGTGAGAAGTACATTCTGGTATTATCCCATGATGAGGTCGTACATCTGAAATGTTCCATGCTCAACAAGATGCCCGGACTCGAAGGGGATAAGTTTAAAAACCTTATGGCTGGCTATGCATTCATGATGGGACATTCCGGCAAAAAACTTCTGTTTATGGGACAGGAATTCGCGCAGGAGCGTGAGTGGAGCGAGAAGCGCGAACTGGACTGGTTCCTGCTGGATGATCCGAAACACAAACATATGCAGGATTGGGTAAAGGCATTGCTTCATTTGTACCGTAAGAATCCATGCCTGTATGAGCAGGATACGACCTGGGCAGGATTTGAGTGGATGAATGCCAACGACTACGAACGCAGTATTTTCAGCTTTGTGCGAAAGAGTAAGGATGGAAAGAATAACCTGCTCTTTGTGATCAGTTTCACACCGGTAGAGCGTGACGATTATCGGGTAGGTGTGCCGGGCAGACATACCTATAAGCTGGTATTAAACAGTGCAGATCCGCAGTTTGGCGGAAGCGACACAGAGGATACAAAACGTCCGGTTTCCTACAAGGCGGAAAAGAAGCCTTGCGATGGACGGGATTATTCGATCGGATATAAGCTGCCGCCTTACGGAGTAGCAGCTGTCTCTTATACACATCTCCGAGCCCACGAGACACTGAGCGATCTCG
>ENA-OYXO01000537-OYXO01000537.1-human-gut-metagenome-genome-assembly--contig:-NODE-537-length-11747-cov-4.118372_pt1 | contig 11747 bp, 10 predicted proteins | sample MGYA00244219_ERZ653425 | MGnify/ENA primary metagenome ERZ653425 (study PRJEB26926, sample SAMN06164965) | human gut metagenome | biome: ENVO:00009003; feature: ENVO:2100002; material: ENVO:00002003... | reverse complement strand
AGATCTACACTTCTAGCTTCGTCGGCAGCGTCAGATGTGTATAAGAGACAGTAAAGGCAGTGAAGAACTGCCTTTCTGGTTTTTCTTACTACATAAACCAAGTAAATGTAAAGGTCGGGGATGAGAAGGAAAAGGATGAAAACAAGAGTTACTCGGTGCATATATCTTTCAATTCTTCAATGTTCTTTTTAATATTGTCCAGATGTTTGTAAATCACTTTTTTGTAGAGAATATAGATAATTAGCGCGTCAAATACTACGAAAAGGGTAATCAGTAGGGCTTGTACGCTGGCTGGTGCCAGATGATATTCCATCACCCAATAGTTGAGGATATTGAAAAGGATAATCCAAATGGAGATGCCCATCACTTCATATCTGGTCCATTGGCGGAAGGTGGTCATACGGCGACTGACTTCGGCAACCCCCATTTCATCAATACGCGTGTCCTTGTTCCAGCGGTATGTTTTCCAGTCCCACCACATGCCTATGAGGATGCTTATAGCGATGAATCCCAGTAAAGCGACAATCTTGCCTTGCAGCTGCTCATTGAAGCCGAAGGTGGGCAGCAACAGCCATATAAGCAGAAGGGCTGCCAGACCTACCGCTCCCATTCCGATAGAGAAACGCTGTATGACTACGAGTCGTCCCAGACTTTTGCGGGTATTGGCCTTGTAGCCGGCAATCAGTTCGGTAATCTGCTGTTCGTCAGCAATCGGTTCTTTCTGCAACTGTTCATTCAGTGCGTTCCATGATTTCTTCAGTTCATCCAGTTCCATATATTTATTCCTCCTTATTCATTTTTTTCAATTTGTCCTTGATGCGGCTGAGCTTGGTGGCAACATTAGTCAGGGTCAGCCCGGTGATTTCGGCAATCTCTTCGTAGCTTTTCTCTTCCAGATAGAGCAGGATGATGGATTTTTCCAATTGTCCCAGCCGGTTTATCATCCGGTAGAGTTGCCGTAGCATGGCTTGTGTCTCGTCGGTTTCTTCAGTCCGGTCGGCTTCTTGGGTGAGGGTGACGATTTCGGGGATGTTCTTTTCTTTGCGGATAAAGCTGATGCACGTGTTCAGTGCGATGCGGTAAATCCATGTGGAAATCTTACACTCCCGCCGGAACTTGGGAAATGCTTTCCATAAGTTGAGCACCACTTCCTGATACAGGTCGTTGAGGGTAGCATTGGGCGTGGTGTACAGATAGCACACCTTATATATCACGCGCTCATACTCCCGTACCACGGATACAAACTCTTGTTCTGCATTTTCCATCTTTTAGCTTCTTTCGAATTGCTTTTGCACTGTTAGTCGCATTGTGTGGCGATAAATCACAGTTCAAAAAGGATTATTTTAATGTGTTAATGTGCCTATATGCTAATGTGCCAATGACCTGCGGCATGGTAGCACAATATACATATAGCGCAGCCAATTGGCACATTAGCATATAGGCACATTAGCACATTATTCATATTGTAGTGGCTAAAAACTTCCGCATATCCCCTATTGGCATTCCCCGGCGGCGGGCGTAGTCGTCCAGCTGGTCTTCTCCAATCTTGCCCACTGAAAAGTATCGGGATGCGGGATGTGCCAGCATCATGCCGCAGACGGAGGAGTGAGGGTGCATGGCTCCATGTTCAGTCAGCGTGATGCCTATCTGCTTCATGCCGAGCAGTTCGTCCAGCAGGAAATTCACGGATTGGTCGGGTAGGGAGGGGTATCCCACAGCGGGGCGGATGCCTTGGTATTTCTCGACCAGCAGATCCGGAATGGACAAGGATTCGTCGGGGGCATACCCCCAAGCCTCCTTGCGGACATATTCGTGCATCTTTTCTGTGGCGGCTTCGGCAAGGCGGTCGTTCAGAGTCTGTACAAGGAGATGTTTGTAAGGGTCGCTTTTATAAGTCTCTTCGGCCTCTTCACTGATGGTGGAGGCGAAAAGTCCTACGATGTCGGGCGTGCCTGAAGAGAGGGGACGTACAAAATCGCTCAGACAGAGAAATGGACCGCCATCGGGTTGGGGTGTCTGCTGGCGGAGCAGTGGGAAGGTTGTTCCTTCTATCAAGAGGTTATCTCCGTCTGCATTTGCCTGGCAAAGCCTGAAGATGCAATGGATGGAGATTGTTTCGTCCAGTCGGTCGAGCATTCTATTGGCCTCCTTGAAGAGCTGCATGGCTTCGGAAGCCTTGGTGCGTTCCTCTTCGGGAAAGGTCGTCAGCCAAAGTGCACGGCAAGAATCGCAGCCATGGATGTTTGCGATAGCTGCAAAGCGAGGCTGGAAGCCCCAGGCATGGAAGAAATAAATCCAGTTGATGTAAGGGGTTACTTCATGAATCCGATACGAAAGCAATTCATGCCCCAGTGCCAATATTGTCCTTTTCATCCCATTTCATCCCTAATCCTTAATCCCTAGCCTTCACTCTCCAAATCTCAGTTCCTCGCCACGATAAGCATCGTCCACCATGCCGTCGCTATAAACGGGATGTCCGTTGGCAAAAGTCCTTTCCACTTTCCAGTTGAAGGTATGTCCTTCCAATGGGCTCCAGCCGCATTTGCTCAAAACTTTGTCGGCTGTCACTTCCCACGGGGTATCGGGGCGTACCAGCACAAGGTCTGCCCGGTAACCTTCACGGATATAGCCGCGCTCGTTGATGCGGTAAATTTGTGCGGGAGCATGGCACATTTTTTCAACGATGGTCTCGAGTGTGAATATTCCCTCATCTACCAGTTGCAGCATGCTGACAAGCGAAAACTGTATCATCGGCATGCCGGACATGGCCTTCAAGGCACCTCCTTCTTTTTCGGAGAGCAGATGGGGCGCATGGTCGGTGGCTATAACGTCTATCAGGCCGGAGTTGACGGCTGCACGCAGGGCATCGCGGTCGGCTTGCTTCTTAATGGCAGGATTGCACTTGATACGTGTGCCCAACGTGCGATAGTCACTGAGCGTGAAGAGGAGATGGGCAACGCATGCTTCGGCGGTGATATGCTTCTCGGAAAGTGAATAGTCATTGAACAGTTGCAGTTCCTTGGCTGTGGACACATGCAGAATATGCAGCCGTGCACCGGCAATCCTTGCCAGCCGTACTGCCAGTTCAGAGGATGCATAGCATGCTGCCGAAGAGCGGATGTAGGGATGCTTGCCTATGGGAATATCATTCTCTCCGGCAAACATTTCCTTATACTTGGCAATATTGTTCTTGATGGTTTCCTGGTCTTCGCAGTGGGCGGCAATCAGCATGTCTGTACCGTTGAAGATGTTCAGCAGGCTGTTCATCTTGTCTACCAGCATGTTTCCGGTACTGGAACCCATGAATAGCTTGATGCCGCAGACGCGGTGCTTGTCCAGCTTGCCGAATTCGCTGTAATTGTCGTTTGTAGCACCGAAATAGCAGGAATGGTTTACGATACACTTCTCGTTCAGTAAATCAAGTTTGGCGTTCAAGGCATCCAGCGTAGTGGTCACCGGATTTGTATTGGGCATATCCATGATGGAGGTTACACCACCTGCGGCAGCCGCACGGCTTTCGGTGAGGATGTCCGCTTTGTGGGTCAGCCCGGGATCGCGAAAATGTACATGGTCGTCGATGATGCCAGGCAACAGATAGCATCCGGTGGCATCTATGGTCTCGTCACAAGGGGCGGAGAGAGGTTTCCAGTTGGTCAGTACCTCTGCAATGCGCCCGTCTTCTATCACTACGGAACCTTTCACGGATTGTCCTTCGTTGACAATCGTAGCGTTATGTATCAATGTTCTTTTCATATCTTCCTAATATTTATAGTAAACCCCTATCACTCTATCACCTATCACTTCATCTCCTTATCTACGGTAGGATATTTATGGAACCAACTGTTCCATTTCAACCGAATCACTCCGAATACGGCTTCACCAAAAATACTGCTGTTCATTTTGGAGGTGCCCAGTTCGCGATTGATGAAGATGACAGGCACTTCCTTTACCTTGAAGCCGCATTTGTAGGCGGTGAATTTCATTTCTATCTGGAAGGCGTATCCTTTGAAGCGGATGCCGTCCAGATTGATAGTCTCCAATACCCGGCGGCGGTAACATACAAATCCGGCTGTAGTATCGTGGATGGGCAGCCCGGTGATGAAGCGTACATACTTGGAGGCAAAATAAGACATCAGTACACGTCCCATGGGCCAGTTCACTACGTTCACACCACTCACATAACGTGAACCGATGGCTACATCGGCACCCTCTTCGGAGCAGGCGCGGTAGAGTCGCGGCAAGTCTTGGGGATTGTGGCTGAAGTCGGCATCCATTTCGAATACATACTCATAACCTCGTTGCAATGCCCACTTAAAGCCGGCTATGTAGGCTGTACCCAGTCCTAACTTTCCTTTGCGCTCCACCATGAAGAGGCGTTCGGGAAACTCCTGCTGCAAGGTCTTTACAATGGCAGCTGTTCCGTCGGGCGAACCGTCTTCAATGACAAGGATGTGAAAACCATGTTTCAGAGCAAAAACGGCACGGATGATATTTTCTATATTCTCCCGTTCATTGTAGGTGGGGATGATGACAATGCTGTCTGATGTTTGCATACTTATAGGTAATGGGGGTTATAACTGGGAACAAATGTAATACATTTCTTTTTTATCTGGCAGCATTTTCACACAAATCTTGATTTTGCAAAGTTCTGGCGCCACGACTCTTTCATTTATGTAGCTCCTTCTAACTCCTGACTATAAGGAATGCAGGTTAAATCAAAGAACCATATGCTTGACTTTGAACTTTAGCCTCAATCTTTAGCTATTCCCGTTTCAATCATTAACAGAAAACATTCAAACTATTAAAGAAAAACTTTCGAAGTATAAAGGATAAAGTGGGTAGATATAGGGAGAAAAAGTGCTCTTCAGTCTTGGTCTGTCTATCCCAAGCCTTGGGATAGACAGACCAACCCCTGGGATACATGTCCGCAGGCTGGGGATAAACTTTGTGTAACATAACTCCTGAATAGGGATTGTGCAGGCTGTGTTATTCATAATTGGAGGAAAAGAAGTTTCATTGCCTTCCCCGATAAATAGGGCGATACAGAAAAAAGGTGAAGGATGTGCAGGCTGACAGCAGAAAGATTATTTCAGAGAACATAGTTGCCGACAGGTCAAAGCTAAAGATTATTTGTGTATTTTTGCACCGAATTTATTTCGGTAGGATACCTTATGAGAGGCAATACCGGGGGAAAAAGCGCAAAGCAATGAATATAACTGAACTGCAACAATCTTATGCTTCCCATCCCAATGTAGAGGGGGTGTGCAGGCTTCTGAAAGATAACTCTGTCCGTCACCTATATTGCGGAGGTTTATATGCCTCTGCCGCTTCTTTGTTTTCGTCTGTATTGGTTCAGCGGGCTACTTGTCCGCTCGTTTTCATTCTGGGCGATATGGAGGAAGCCGGTTATTTCTATCATGATTTGACGCAGATATTGGGGACAGAGCAGGTATTGTTTTTTCCTTCTTCGTTCCGCCGCGCCATCAAGTACGGGCAGAAGGATGCGGCAAACGAAATACTCCGTACAGAAGTGCTGAGTCGCCTGCAAAAAGGAGAAGAGGGGCTTTGCGTGGTGACCTATCCGGATGCGCTGGCCGAAAAGGTGGTCTCTCGTAAGGAACTGGGAGAGAATACACTGAAACTGCATGCAGGCGAGAGGGTGGATATGAACTTCGTGACGGACGTATTGCGCAGCTACGGTTTCGAATATGTGGACTACGTCTACGAGCCGGGGCAGTATGCCGTTCGTGGCAGTATTATCGACGTCTTTTCCTTCTCTTCCGAATATCCCTTCCGTATAGACTTTTTCGGCGATGAGGTGGAAAGCGTCCGTACCTTCGAGGTGGAAACACAGCTCTCGAAGGAGAAGAAAGAAAGCATCGTGATAGTTCCCGACTTGAGCCATAGCCTGGAAAAAAAGGGAAGCGGCGGCATGGTGTCGTTCCTCGATTTCCTTCCGTCGGACAGCTTGCTTGCCATGCGCGATTTTCTCTGGCTACGCGAACGCATCCAGACCGTGCACGACGAATCGCTCACCCCACAGGCCATCGCCGCCCGTGAGTCGGAGGAGAATGGAGCCATCACGCTGGAAGGCAAGCTGATTGATGGTGGCGAGTTCACCCTGCGCGCCCTCGATTTCCGCCGGATGGAGTTCGGTAACAAGCCCACCGGAACGCCGGATGCTACCGTCTCGTTCCATACTACGGTACAGCCTATCTTCCATAAAAACTTCGACATGGTGGCAGAGAGTTTCCGCGAATACCTCTCCCGTCACTACACCATCTACATATGCAGCGACAGCCTGAAACAGACTGACCGCATCCGTGCCATCTTTGAGGACCGTGGAGACAACATATCCTTTACCGCCGTGGAACGGACGCTGCACGAAGGCTTTGCCGACGACACTTTGCGTATCTGCGTCTTTACCGACCATCAGCTGTTCGACCGCTTTCACAAGTATAACTTGAAGAGCGACAAGGCACGCAGCGGCAAGGTGGCCTTGAGCCTGAAGGAGCTGAACCAATTCACCCCCGGCGACTATGTGGTGCATACCGACCACGGTGTGGGGCGTTTTGCCGGACTGGTACGTATCCCCAACGGTGACACCACGCAGGAGGTGATGAAGATTGTCTATCAGAACGAAGATGTGGTGTTTGTCTCCATCCACTCTCTGCACAAGGTTTCCAAGTACAAGGGAAAGGAGGGTGAAGCGCCCCGCCTCAACAAGCTCGGCACCGGAGCCTGGGAGAAGCTGAAAGACCGCACCAAGACGAAGATAAAGGATATTGCCCGCGACTTGATAAAACTCTACTCGCAACGCCGCGAGGAGAAGGGGTTCCAATACAGTCCCGACAGCTTCCTGCAACGGGAGTTGGAAGCCTCCTTCATCTATGAGGATACCCCCGACCAAAGCAAGGCTACTTCCGACGTGAAGGTCGACATGGAGAGTGCCCGTCCGATGGACCGCCTGGTGTGCGGTGACGTGGGCTTCGGCAAGACGGAGGTGGCTGTTCGTGCCGCTTTCAAGGCTGTGGCGGACAATAAGCAGGTGGCTGTACTGGTGCCCACTACCGTACTTGCCTATCAGCATTTCCAGACCTTCAAGGAGCGCTTGAAAGGCTTGCCTTGCCGGGTGGAGTATCTGAGTCGTGCCCGCACCGCTGCTCAGGCAAAGGCTGTAGTGAAAGGGCTTGCCGAAGGGGAAGTGAATATTCTTATCGGTACCCACCGTATCCTGGGAAAAGACGTTAAGTTCAAAGACCTTGGTTTGTTGATTATTGATGAGGAGCAGAAGTTCGGCGTCTCCGTCAAGGAGAAACTCCGCCAATTGAAGGTGAATGTGGATACGCTGACCATGACGGCTACACCCATTCCCCGTACCTTGCAGTTTTCGCTGATGGGTGCGCGCGACTTGAGCGTCATCCAGACACCGCCGCCTAACCGCTATCCCATCCAGACGGAAGTGCACACCTTCAACGAGGAAATCATTGCCGACGCCGTCAATTTTGAGATGAGCCGTAACGGGCAGGTATTCTTCGTGAATAACCGTATTTCCAATCTGTTTGAGTTGAAGGCCATGATAGAGCGGCACATTCCCGACTGCCGTGTCTGTATCGGACACGGACAGATGGAGCCTGCCGAACTGGAGAAGATAATCTTTGATTTCGTCAATTACGATTACGACGTGCTGCTTGCCACTACCATCATCGAAAGTGGCATCGACATACCCAATGCCAATACCATTATCATCAACCAGGCGCAGAACTTCGGCCTCAGTGACTTGCACCAGATGCGCGGACGTGTGGGGCGGAGCAATAAAAAAGCTTTCTGTTACCTGCTGGCACCGCCTTTGTCCTCCCTTACTCCCGAAGCAAAACGACGCCTGCAAGCCATCGAGAACTTCTCCGACCTGGGCAGTGGCATCCACATTGCCATGCAGGACCTTGACATCCGTGGCGCAGGCAATATGCTCGGTGCCGAACAGAGTGGTTTCATTGCCGACCTAGGCTACGAGACGTATCAAAAGATTCTCTCCGAAGCTGTGCACGAACTGAAGACCGACGAGTTTGCCGACCTTTATGCCGAAGAACTGAAAGCAGACGGAGGCGTCATCAGTGGCGAGCAGTTTGTGGACGAATGCCAGGTGGAAAGCGACCTCGAACTTCTGTTGCCTGCCGATTACGTGACTGGCAGCAGCGAGCGTATGTTGCTCTATCGCGAGTTGGACGGATTGACACTCGACAAGGATGTGGATGCTTTCCGTTCCCGCCTCGAAGACCGCTTCGGCCCGATTCCTCCCGAAACGGAAGAACTGCTGCGCATCGTTCCCTTGCGACGCCTGGCTGCCCGCCTCGGCGTGGAGAAAGTCTTTCTGAAAGGTGGGCGCATGTCCCTGTTCTTCGTCTCCAATCCGGACAGCCCGTACTATCAGAGCCAGGCTTTCGGTAAGGTCATTGCCTACATGATGAAGTACACCCGGCGTTGTGACCTGCGCGAACAGAACAACAAACGGAGTATGTTGGTGAAGGATGTCAAGACGGTAGAAGAAGCTGTCTGTGTGTTGCAGGAGGTAGTGGCAATGCAGGTGGAAGAGTAAACTGTTGCCACTCCTGCCACTAACGTCCGAACTGCAAGGCGAATCCCAAATTGAAGAAAGTGATGTTGTTTTTGAACCAGCTATGGTCTACTCCGTCATCATACCCGTCTGTGTTATAAAGTCGTGCATCGGGGTTGGCAAACCAGTCTGCTGTCAGGAAATCACAGCGAATCATGCCCGAGAGTTTACGGCTGATGCGGAACTCATAGCCTGCTGCGAAAGTTATTCCACAATATCCTTTATGGAAAAGGTGTCCGTTCCGTTCACCGCGTTTATATGTCCGTTCCTGATAGTTCATATACCCGATGCCGAACGAGAGGAACAGTCCTTGATTCCCGTTGCTCCACAAGGGCCGGTATGTGATGTTGGGGCGTATGCAGTGCAGATGTGCCTTATCCGGCAGGCGTGCCATGCGTAGATAGTCATATTGAAGTCCTGCGGCAAATAGGGGCGTGATGTAGTAGCGGCCTTCTGTCATCAGGTCATATCCCACCCGGTTGCCATTCTTGCTGAAGAAGTCGTTACGGTTTCCCTCTACATGAGGTAAGGATACACCGCCACCGAAGATGATACTGTAATTTTGCGGCAGGCATTCGCTTTGTGCCAGCAGACCTGTCGCTCCAATGGGGAGTAGGGATAGGCAGAGGAGGAGGAATCGTTTCATGCAGTTGCTGTGAGTTTCTTGGAAATATCGTATTTTTATCGTTTCCCGTATAGCTTGTCTATCAAATCCGTCCGTCCTATCCGGCGCAGTTCGTTTATGATGTTCCTGCGCTCTTCGGGTTTGTACCAGAAGAAGAATTGGCGTTGAGCCAGTTTCTCGCGCTGCGTTTTGGCACTGAATACCGGTTCCAGCGTATAAGGATGGAAGCCCGTGTACCATGCTTCGGTGGCAACGGTCATGGGAGTAGGGGTAAAGTCTTGCACTTGTTCCAGATGGAAGTCCAGTCGCTTGGTGATGACGGCAAGTTCTGCCATATCTTCCTCCTTGCATCCGGGATGGCTGCTGATGAAATAAGGAATAAGCTGCTGGCGTAGTCCTTCTTCATGGTTAATCCTGTCGAATATCTTCTTGAACTCACCGAACTGGCTGAACGGAGGCTTGCGCATGATGTTGAGCACGCGGTCTGACGTATGCTCCGGTGCTACCTTCAGGCGACCGCTGACATGGCGGGCAATGAGCTCGCGGGTATATTCCTGCGTACTTTTGTTAGTGTTCGGGTCCTTGCTCTGGTGCAGCAGCAGGTCATAGCGTACACCGCTGCCAATGAAGGACTTCTTGATGCCGGGCAGGGCATCTACGGCATGATAGATGTCGAGCAGCGGACGGTGGTCCGTATTCAGGTTGGGGCATACCTTGGGGTAGATGCACGACGGGCGGTTGCATTTCCTGCAGACGGCCTCATCCCGTCCCTTCATGCGGTACATATTGGCCGACGGGCCTCCCAAATCGCTCAAATAACCCTTGAAGTCTGGCAGCTCCGTGATGGCTTTCACCTCTTTCAGAATGCTCTCCTTGCTGCGGCTTACGATGAATTTGCCCTGGTGTGCGGAGATGGTGCAGAAGGCACATCCTCCGAAACATCCGCGATGCAGGTTGACGGAGAACTTTATCATGTCGTATGCCGGAATACGTTTTCCCTTGTATTTGGGATGGGGCAGGCGCGTGTATGGCAAGTCGAAAGAACGGTCGAGTTCAGCTTCCGTCAAAGGGGGATAGGGAGGATTGACTACTACCGTCAGCTTGCCGCTCTTTTGCAAGATGCGGGATGCTGTATATTTGTTGCTTTCCTCCTCGATATGACGGAAGTTGGCAGCTTCTTTCTTTTTATCTTTCAGACATTCTTCATGGGAAAAGAGGGTGATATCCCCTTCTTGTACCACTACTTCCTTGTCAAGGTAAACCATTTGGGGAATATCGGCGATGAGCTTTTTGAAGCTTGGGGCGTCCATCTGTGTCTGTTGGCGTTTCAGCCTTTCCGCAAGTTCCACCACCGGTTTCTCTCCCATACCGTAGATGAGTGAGTCGGCTCCGCTGTCGAGGAGGATGCTGGGGCGTACACGGTCCTGCCAATAGTCATAGTGCGTCAGGCGGCGCATGCTTGCCTCGATGCCGCCCAGTACGACGGGGACATCGGGGAATAGCTTCTTTAATATCTGGGTATATACAATGGAAGGGTACTCCGGACGCATATCCGGACGTGCATCCGGGGTATAGGCGTCATCACTGCGCAAGCGTTTGTTGGCAGTATATTTGTTGACCATCGAATCCATACAGCCGGGACTGATGCCGAAGAACAGACGGGGACGTCCCAGTTTTTTGAAGTCGCGCAAGTCGTCGCGCCAGTTGGGTTGGGGGATGATGGCTACGCGCAATCCTTCTGCTTCGAGGATGCGGCCTATGACGGCGGCTCCAAAAGAAGGGTGATCCACGTAGGCGTCACCGCTGAAAAGTATTACATCCAATTCGTCCCAACCACGCAGTTCCACTTCTTTCTTGGTAGTAGGAAGCCAGTCTGTAAGGCGATATTCTTTCATTTGCACATTAAAAACTGTAATGTCATCCGTTCTCCGTCGTAAATCTCACGGAAGCCTATCTGCTGCTCGGAAAGATACTCTTTCATGTCATTGAAGGCAGCAGCGTCGTCCATGATGATTTCCAGCTTCTCGCCTTTTCCGGCCTCGCACATGGCTTTGATGGCAGGGATTAAAGGGCTGTAATGCTGTTGTCCGCAGGTGTCGATGGTTTTCATTTATTCTTCTTCTATGGTGTCTTGTTGGGAAAGCCATTGCAGATAGAGCTTGATGAGCTGTTGTAGTCCGAAGGCCTTCATGTTGTTGTGATAGATAACGTCGATACAGAGGTCGAGCAGGTCTTTGCTGTCTTCCTCTTGCGCGGCGATGAGGGAGCGGATGTTCAGTTTCAACTTGTCGAGCACGGTTTCGTCCACAATACCGTTGCTGTCGATGAGATGGCGGAAGAGGCCGTATTTCTCGATGGTGGCAAGATTCTCTTCAGAAACTTCTAAACTACGGGTTCCGCTGGGGTTGGCTTGTATAGTGTACATGATGTTTAATGTTTAGTGGTTAATGTTTAATGATTAATGCTGTCTCTTATACACATCTGACGCTGCCGACGAAGCTAGAAGTG
>ENA-OYXO01000536-OYXO01000536.1-human-gut-metagenome-genome-assembly--contig:-NODE-536-length-11758-cov-4.793472_pt1 | contig 11758 bp, 5 predicted proteins | sample MGYA00244219_ERZ653425 | MGnify/ENA primary metagenome ERZ653425 (study PRJEB26926, sample SAMN06164965) | human gut metagenome | biome: ENVO:00009003; feature: ENVO:2100002; material: ENVO:00002003... | reverse complement strand
CTACACTTCTAGCTTCGTCGGCAGCGTCAGATGTGTATAAGAGACAGCTATGGAACCATCCTCCTTGACCTTTGGTTTTCCATCCACATCCGGATTGAAATGAAGTTCATAGCGGCCGTTTTCTGCATTGACCGGTGGCTGTCCTTTTGCAATACATACATCTCTCATGTACACTCCGCCATCGATCATCTCCTGGATCGCCGCTTCGTCAATTCCATTGGTTACCCGCTGGGTGCGGATATACCGCACCAGCTCTGATAATGTGTATCCCTCTCCGGCCTCCGGCGGCTGCAATGTCAAATATGCTTCCATACTATCCTGTGAAATCCGGACAACCGCACCTCTCATTGAAATATCTTCCATGGCATTTTCCCCTCTCTGCTATAGAAATCCGAAACCATTTATTTCATTTGTGCCAGCCGCGCTTCTACCTGAGCCATCATCTGCTCATACTTTGCCAGCTTGTCTTTCTCTTCCTGTACCTTTTCTGGTTTTGCGTTATTTAAGAATTTTTCATTGGAAAGCATGCCCTTAGAACGTGCAAGTTCCTTTGTCAGCTTATCTTTTTCTTTATGCAAACGCTCTTTTTCTTTTCCAAAATCTACCAGATCCTCCAGTGGCAGATAAAGAACTGCTCCTGGAATCACAACGGAAACCGCATCCTCACTGATACCGTTTTTGTCTGCCTGTACTATAATCTCGCTGGTAGAAGCAAGATTTACATATACTTCCTTATTTTCTTCAAAAACAGTGCGAAGCCCTGCATCCTCAGATGTAATATAAAGCTTTGCCTTTCTTGATGGCGGAACATCCATTTCTGTGCGGACATTACGGATTCCCTTAACGAGATCCTTACAGTGCTCAATGGCAGATTCCTCTGCCGGGAAGTTCCACTCTTCTTTGTACTCCGGCCACTTGGAGAGCATAATCGTCTCTTCCTCTGACTGTAATGTACAGAAGATTTCTTCTGTGATAAATGGCATATACGGATGTAACAGTTTCAATGCCTCGGTCAGTACGGTCTTTAAGGTCCACAGTGCTGCATTGGCAGATACCGGATCTTCATCCTTTTTATAGGTACGGACTTTTGCGATCTCAATGTACCAGTCACAGAACTCATCCCAGATGAAATCGTATACTTTCTGTACAGCAATTCCGAGTTCAAATTTATCCATATTTTCTGTGGCATCTTTTGCAAGGGTATTCACCTTGGAAAGAATCCACTTGTCTGCTGCATGTAACTCATCCTTTGACGGCGTATGGAGTTCAAATCCATCCAGATTCATCATGATAAAACGGGATGCATTCCATACTTTATTGGCGAAGTTACGGGATGCCTCCACACGCTCCCAGTAGAACCGCATGTCATTTCCCGGTGCATTTCCGGTAATCAGTGTCAGACGAAGTGCATCTGCGCCATACTTGTCAATGACTTCCAGTGGATCAATACCATTGCCCAGTGATTTACTCATCTTGCGTCCCTGGGAGTCACGTACCAGTCCGTGGAACAGTACGGTATGGAACGGTGCCTTACCCATCTGCTCATATCCGGAGAAAATCATACGGATAACCCAGAAGAAAATAATATCGTATCCGGTTACCAGCACATCGTTCGGATAGAAATAATCCAGATCCTCGGTCTTTTCCGGCCAGCCTAACGTAGAGAATGGCCACAGTGCAGAAGAGAACCAGGTATCAAGCGTATCCGGATCCTGTGTCATATGTGTACATCCGCACTTCGGACACTTGCCAGGATTTTCAATGGATACTACCATCTCGCCACAGTCATCGCAGTACCATGCCGGAATGCGGTGTCCCCACCACAGCTGACGGCTGATACACCAGTCACGGATGTTGTCGGTCCAGTTAAAGTAGGTCTTGTCCATACGCTTTGGAAGAAGTTTGATATCTCCGTTCTTCACACCTTCCACAGCCGGCTTGATCATCTCATCCATCTTTACAAACCACTGCTGCTTGATCATCGGCTCAACCGTTGTATGACAGCGGTCATGCACACCGACATTGTGGGAATGTGGAACAACTTTTACCAGAAGTCCCTCTTTCTTAAGATCATCCACCAGTGCTTTCCGGCACTCGTAGCGGTCCATTCCGGCATATTTTCCGGCTTTTTCATTCATCGTTGCATCGTCGTTGATGACAACAATTTCTTCCAGATTATGACGCTTTCCAACCTCAAAATCGTTCGGGTCATGTGCCGGAGTGATCTTTACGCATCCGGTTCCAAATTCCTTGTCTACATAAGCATCTGCGATCACCGGTATTTCGCGGTCCGTCATCGGAAGCTTTAAAGTCTTTCCGACAATATCTTTATAACGCTCATCGTCCGGGTTTACTGCCACCGCAGTATCACCAAACAGTGTCTCCGGACGTGTGGTGGCAATCTCTACGAAGCGGCCTTCCTCTCCAACAACCGGATAATTGATATGCCAGAAAAATCCATCCTGCTCTTCATGCTCAACTTCCGCATCGGAAATGGAAGTCTTACATACCGGACACCAGTTGACAATACGGGAACCTTTATAAATCCAGCCCTTCTTATATAACTTGGTGAATACTTCCTGTACCGCATGGGAACATCCTTCATCCATCGTAAAGCGCTCACGCTGCCAGTCTGCGGAAGAACCAAGTTTGCGCAGCTGCTTTACTATACGTCCGCCGTATTCTTTTCTCCACTCCCAGCACTTATCCAGGAACTCTTCACGGGTCAGGTCCGCCTTATTGATGCCCTGCTCTTTTAAACTCTGGATCACCTTTACCTCTGTAGCGATGGATGCGTGATCCGTACCCGGCTGCCACAGTGCATTATATCCCTGCATTCTCTTATAGCGGATCAGGATATCCTGCATGGTATTATCCAGTGCATGTCCCATGTGAAGCTGACCGGTAATATTTGGCGGTGGCATCACAATGGTAAACGGTTTCTTGCTGCGGTCTACTTCTGCATGAAAATACCCATTGTCCTCCCACTTCTTATAGAGACGATCCTCTATATCTTTCGGATCGTATGTTTTACTTAATTCTTTGCTCATGTGTTCCTCCTTAATATAAATGAAACGCCCTCTGTACAGAAAGCCTTTTCTTTTTCTGCACAAAGGGCGAAAACTCTCGCGGTACCACCTTTGTAATACTCATCATGTCCTTTAACGGGGACGATCCGGGAATGCCTACAGGGCAATGTACCACATTCAACCTTCCAGTTCCGGAGCTACCTTCCACACTGCATCCTGTGGATATCTTACAGCCATTGCAGGAACATTCTGCACGAAAACTCTGCCAATGCTCCACTTCAATGAATATCCTTCTCTTTCAGGAATTCCATGTGTACTCCTCTCCATCATCACTTTTTTATACATAATTTAATCTTACTTGCGGCTCTCTTTTTTGTCAAGAAGATTTCTGTGAAATTCACTATAATTCCTCTTCTACCATGTTCTTTTCCCGATGGAACATATCGTAGATACATGGAATGACAATCAGCGTCAGAACGGTACCATAAACCAGTCCTCCAATCAGTGTGATTGCCATCGGACGCATCATGTCGGAACCGTCACCGATTCCAAGAGCCGTAGTCAGCATTGCAAGAACTGTGGTCAATACCGTCATCAGAATCGGACGAACACGGGTCTTTCCGGATGAAATAATCGCCTCATGCTTAGAAACACCCGCTTTTCTTGCCTGATTGATATAATCAATCAGTACAATACCGTTGTTTACAATAAGACCTGCCAGCATGATAAATCCAAGCATTGCAAGGACATTGACTTCCTGCCCTGTCAGAAGCAGAGCAATAAATCCTCCGGTGAAGGCAAGCGGAATCGAGAACATAATGATAAACGGAGAAACGAGTGACTGGAACTGTACCACCATGATCAGATAAATAAAGATAACTGCCAGTATCATCATCAGAACCAGCTGGCTCATGGAATCACTGATTGTCTCGTCCTCTCCGGTCATTTCGATATGATAGCCTTCCGGCACATTCAGCTTATCCATACTCTTTTGAATTTTATTGCCAAGCAGTGTGACATTGTGATCTTCATCCACACCACAGGATACCGTAATATAACGTGTCTGTGCATCCCGTTTCATGGTGCTGAGTGTTGTCGTATCTTTCATCTCACAGATTTTCGTAAGAGGAATCTCTTTTTCTTTTCCGTCTTTGTCTGTGTGGGTAAATGTCATCTGTCTGATATCGTCCAGTTTCGTATCCGTCTGTTCCTGTGTCTGCACATAGACTTTATAATCTTTGATGTCTGTGGAAATCGTGGTTGCGCTCTTGCTGTCTGCCATCTTCGCACTGACAAGCTGATATACCTGTGCAACCGTGTATCCGTATTCCGCAGCTTTTTCTTTATCCACGGAAATGGTAAGCTGTGGTTCCATATCTTCCAGACCATCGTCCACATCCACGGTTCCCTTTGTCTGCTTCATCACATCTGCCACTTCTTTGGCAAGCTTCTGCAGCGTATCAATATCATTTCCTTTAATTCTGACGGAAAGACCGCTGCCGAAATAACTGCTGTAATCCATGGAAGAACTGTTGGTTTCTACTTTGCAGTCCAGATCTTTCGTCCTGCTGACAATTTTTTCTTCCACATCCGATGCTTTGACTTTGGAGTCCTCATCCAGCAGGATATACATGCTGACGCTGTCATTTCCTCCACCCATCAGATTCATCGTGGAATCTCCACCAGCCATCGCTCCGACCGTCTTGATTCCTTTGATTTTTGAGATTCTCTGAATCACATCATCCGATGCCTGTGTTAATTCCTCAAAGGTCAGTTTCTCACCCTCTTTTGCAGAAATCGTGACGGAAAGCTGATTTGTCTCCATATCCATATCCATAAAGTTTAAGCCTTTTGAAAGTGACAGTGCTGCACTTCCGATCAGAAGAACCACCGCAATAATCAGTACCAGTGGTTTGAAACGCAGACACCACTCCAGCACTCTGCCATACCATTCCCGGACGGCATCGAACCACGGATGACGGATATCTTTTGTTTTTCTGAGTGTAACAGAAGCCATCGCCGGGACAAACGTCAATGCCACGACCAGACTCGCTACCAGGGTATATGCAATCGTAAGGGCAAGATCCACAAACAACTGCCGGGTAATTCCCTCTGTAAAAATAATCGGCGCATAGACGCTGATCGTGGTAAGCGTTGACGCAATGATCGCACCCGTCACCTGTTTTGATCCTTCTACCGCTGCTTTCCGGATGGAATAGCCTTCTCCGCGCAGACGATAAATATTTTCGATGACAACAATTGAGTTGTCCACAAGCATACCAATACCAAGCATCAGTCCGGACATGGAAATAATATTTAAGGTAATTCCGGTAAAGTACATCAGCACGATTGCAGCGACAACGGAAAGCGGTATGGAACATGCAATCACGATTGTCGGTTTGATATCTTTCAGGAACAGCAGCAATACCAAAATAGCAAGGATTGCCCCCCAGATCATATTCTGCATTACAGAGTTTACAATCATGTCAATGTATACGCCCTGATTCATCAATACATTCAGGTGGAGCTTGGAATCTTCTTTTTCTAACGCTTTGAATTTATCCAGAATACGATTCGTAACTTCTCCGGTAGAATATCCGGTCTGTTTTTCCATCGAAAGCATAATGCCAGGATTGCCATTAATCACGGCATACGTCTCATCGGAATTATCCGTCACTTTGACTTCTGCCACATCCGAAAGACGGATCGTATCGATTCCGTCGATTCCCATATCCATAAGCGGCAGATCTTTTAATTCATCGACATCCTGCACGGCATCTCCCACGCGGATCAGATACTGGGTATCCCCGTCCATGGCATATCCCGCCGGCATATCAAAATTCTGCGCGGCAAGCAGGCTTGTGATGGTATCTTTGCTCAGCACTTTATTCAGATCTGCGGAATCATATGCCGTATCTTTGGCTTCATCCAGTTTACTCTGTGCGCTCTCCAAGGAGGAGGCTGCATTGGCCAGTTCGGTAGAAGAAGCACTGACCTGAAGTGCCGTCATGGATGCATTGGCATTTAACGTATCCAAAGCCGAGGCCAGGCTGACTTTTCCGCTCTCTACCTTCTGCTGTGCACGTTCAATGGTTTTCATTCCTGTATTGACTTTGGTCAGGAGTTTTCCCACTTCTGCGGATGCCGCCGGGAGATCCTCATAGGTATTTACTGTGATTCCAAGCGAGGACAACGCCGAAAACTGCTTTTTCACAACCGCATTAACCTGTTTGATCTGTGCCTGCATCTCACTGCTCTCTGCAAGCTGCGGGTTATCTTTTAATACCGTCACGATTCCGGTATAGGCATCCGACTTCATAAAGGTCTGAATACCGGTCTGGATCTGTTCCAAAGAAGCTTTCTGTTTTTTTAACTCTGCGAGTTGTTTTTTCAGATCCTGTTCCGTCTTGTAGAGCTTCTTCTGCTGATCCATCGTCTGATTAATCGCGCTGTTTAACTGCTCCGATCCCTGACTGATGGAAGACTTTCCACTCTCTACTTTCTTTTTCCCCGCATCAATTTTTTTCTGGGACTTTTCAAACTGTTCATCGATCTTCTTCTGAATCTTTTTATTTAATGCGTCTATCTTGTCCTGATCGAGTGTTACATCTACGCTTTCTTCCAGCTGCCCGGCCGTAGTGACAGAAGCCACTCCTTCCAGACTTTCAAGTGCCGGCGCAAGATCATTCTTCACATAATCGGAAAGTGCGTTCGCATCCATGCCATCCTTATCCACCGCTGCAGCCAGCACCGGCATCATGTCCGGATTGACTTTCATAATCATAGGTGTTCCGATGGAATCATCCCATTGCCCGGATACCTGGTCAAGACTCTGCTGGATTTCGATCACCACCGAATCCATATTTGCATTCTGCTCATATTCCAGTGTTACGACGGAATAACTGTTATAGGAAACAGAACTGATATTTTTAATGTTGGACGTTGTTGCCATCGCTGATTCAATCGGCGCTGTCACATCACTTTCCACCTGTTCCGGACTTGCTCCCATATCGGTTGTGACAACCAGCGCATACTGAAAACTCATATCCGGAAGCAGATCTGTCGTCATTTTTGACAACGAGACCGCACCGAGCACGATGACCAGCACAACTGCCACAAGCACGGTATAAGGACGTTTCACACTGTACTTTGAAATCATGTTTTCCTCCTGTAAATTTTTCTTCTGCTGAATAAAGCAGACGCATTGGAAGTGGAACACAGTTCCCAGCGCCTGTTTTTTTTCATTATACCGATAATCGGTTCTTTTTTACAAGAGGATTTCCGAAAGCTTTATTTTCTTTTTAGAAACAAAAAAAAGACATCCGTTTCCGAACGTCTTTCTTTCCTGTACTCTGTCCGTTATTTTCTGACTGCTTTATGCGTTCTCCTCCAGTCCATCCTCTTCATCCGAAATAGCTGCAGATGCCCCGGATACTGCTGCAATCACTGCGATCAATGCCCCAAGTACCGCAATCCCGATAATCGCAATCAGAAAAATAAATAACCCCGTTGCTGACATGATTCCATCTCCTTTTGTAATTAATCCCCAAATCCTTTTCACCTGTCTTATCCTTTAAGATACCCGGATAAGTCTCAAAGAATACAATTTCTTTTTTTATTTTATCACAGAACCACTGTCCTCACAATGTTATTTTACTTTAATTTTCATGGAAACTGTCTTTGTCTTTCCGTTCTTCAGTGTTACTTTTGCTTTGATCGTGACGGTTCCCTTCTTCTTTGCTGTAATCTTTCCGTTTTTATCTACTGCTGCAACAGACTTTTTACCAGATGTATATGTAATCTTTTTTACATTATCCAGATCCAGCTTACTGCTTAACTGTATCTTTGTATTCTTTCCCGCTTTGATGGAAGCTGTCGTCTTTTTTACGGCAACCGTTTTTAAAACCGCTTTTTCCACATTTTTTATTTCTGCTGCAGAAAGCATCCGATAATCCGAACCTGCGGTTAAGTCTTTTGCATCTGCGGTTACTGTATATCTGATATTTCCTTCTTTATCGGTAACATTTGCAGTAATTGCCACATGGTCTGTTCCGGCAGCTTCCACGATCCTGCTCACCATATCTGCAGAAATCTCTGCCTTGGTACCTGTCACTTCTGCACTTGCTTCCGTTACTTTTCCAGCCGTATCTTTTGTCACGGTAACCGTTACTTCTGCTTTCTCCCCGGAAGCAGTTGTTGCCGTTACGTTCTTTGATTCGGTTGTCTGCTCTGGCTTGTCATCCTTCTTTGTATCATCAGATGGAGTGACGGTTGCAGCGCTGCCGGAGGATGAGCTATCGGAGGATGAGCTGCCGGAAGTATTTGTATCATCCTTTCCTTCCGAAGATAATGCATCCTTATGCAGATACAGCACATCCACTGCACCCCATCCGCCATCCTCATGTTCTACGCATACACGAAGTTTTACGCTCTTTGTCTTATCCAGTGTAAAAGTTACCTTCGGTGTATGCCAGTCTCCCCATGCGGTCATTGCTGTGGCTTCGCCGGTAAATAATACACTTTCATCTTCTGCGTTTAATATCTGCATGGTTACATCTGACTGTGCCCCCTGGGCATATGCTTCCAATGTATAGGTTCCTTTTTCCAGCGTAATTGCTTTCTTATATGTAACAGAACCATTTGCTGCGGATGCTCCGTACCAGCCCATACTGTTTTTTCCGCTCTTTGCATTCTCTGCGGAAGGAATTCCCTTGAACGTGGTTCCGTCTACGGTAAAGTATTCTCCACTGTCAAATTCAACCGCTTCTTTATTTGTAATCAGATTTGCATATTTTACCTGTAAAGTAAGTGTAACATCTACACTGGTTTTTCCTTTATAAGCACCTCTTGTAATTTCTTTGCTCAAAGAAACCGTGCCTGGAATCTGATAAGTTCCGGGCTTTGACAGATCCGCCTTTTTTACAGATGCTTCATCCCAGATAACCGCCTCTGCTACCGGTGTTTTGCTATCGGAATACGTAACTTCCACGGAATCCGGAAGTGTAAAATCACTGCCTGCAGTAATCGTCTGTTTCAGTGCAGAATCAAAACCTTCTACACTGACCAGATTCGAAACAGCCCCTGTTTTTACATAATTCCATACATGAAGTGCAGGGGTTGCCGTGCCATCCGGATAAAACATGGCTTCATTGTCAACTGCAGAACCGCCATACCATTTGCCTGCATCTTTCGAATCATATTCGTTGGCATAGCTTGAAGCCCATCCGCTTCCGTATTTTTCCCACTTTTCCTGATTTTCCTTTACCTGTGCATTGTATGCATCTCCGGTAAGTCCTTTGGTATTTCCAACGGTCAGCCATGCCGGCTCCCAGTAATATACCCCAAGTCCTCCTGCTTCGTTTACCGTATTGATCAGATTGCGGATTGCAGTTGCCTGTCCCTGCTCGGTAAACGGCTCCGTTGTGTCAGCTCCGTTATCATTATTTCCAACACGCACTGTATTGTCATGTCCGTCACTGTCTTCTAACGTATAAGCATAACTGGTTTCCGCTACCATCACATCTTTATGATATGTATTCTTTACTGTTTCAAACTGCTGTTTTAAGTTATCTAATGTTCCGTGCCAGTATGGATAATAACTGGTGGCAAGAATATCATAATCAACATTGTTGTCCTGCAGATTTCCTGCCCATGTTACCATGGTTCCTTTATGTGGGCTTTCCACATGGATGACGACTTTGACATCCGGATTGTACATTTCTACACCGGCTGCGCCCGCTGAAAATAATACACACATATTGCTGACATTTGTCTCACCGATAAATCCGCCCGTTGTCTCATTACCAACCTGCACCATATCCACAACATCTTTTGACGGATCAATGGTATTTAAGGATTCTGTGATATAAGTATTTAATGCCTCTTTTTTCTGTTCAAGGGTGTAACCTTTCCATGCTTTCGGTTCCTGCTGCTTGCCCGGATCTGTCCACAGATCGGAGCAGTGGAAGTCAACTAACATTTTCAATCCGGCATTGCGGCATGCATCTGCAAATTCCTTTGCTTTTGCCACATCATTGTTTCCTCCGCCATAGCCGTTGCCATTGGCATCATACGGATCATTCCATACACGGACACGAATGTGATTGATGCCCTGCTCTTTGATAAACCTGCAGATATCATCAAGTGTTTTCAGTTCGTTTCCATCATAGTCACGGTATACCACACCGCTCTGTAATTCAGAGATCATGGAGGAGATATCCATTCCCATGATAAAATCATCATCAAGATTTTGTACTTTTTTCACATTGACTGCTGCATCCTTTACAACCTGGGCATTGTCTTCCTCTGCCACTGCAGCCGCATAGGAAACAACCGTTTCATAGTCATCCTGTATGATGGCCGGATCGTCATAGGTGCCATTAAAAATATTTTCATATGCCTTCTTCACACCATCTGTTCCATAGGAAGCATCATAACTCTTTAACCATGTTTTCGTTGTTTTCTCAGAAGAAAGTTCATCCAGATCAAATCCTACTTCTTTATTGTTTATTCCATCTTTTTTATACTTCAGTTCGATCTGATACCAGCCATTTTTTCCTGCTATTTTTTCCATGCAATAATAAGATGAACCATCAATCTCTGCTATACTTTCATCTTTTCCTGCCAGTAAATTTCCATCACAGTTCTTCCAAAACTGAATTGCCGGAATTCCGTCTCCTGTATATTTAAAATAGAATGTTTTGGTCATATACGCATCCGTATTACTGTTGTCTGCTCTTGTTAAAGTAATATCATCAAGGTATCCCCAACCGCCTTCATTTAAATCAACAGTTACCTTTATGGTAATAGAAGCTCCCGTGTTAACTGTCAATGCATTTTTTGTTTTATACTCTGTCAGCCCATCTGAAAACCCAATATCCGCACTCTGCTCTGTTGTTCCATCAGAAATTGAAATTGTACCACTATTTACAGATCCACCGTATGTGTTTAATGAAACATAATAGTTTCCTTCTTCTACGGCTGACACCTCATGCGTAATCGTGAGTACCTGTGCTTTCTTACTCCATATATTAAGGCTTGAATCATTATCTTTTGCATAATTTTTTCCTACAGCAAATGTCGTTAAATCACTTCCCACAGACCACTCCGGCGTCCAGCCATCAGTTGACTCACTAAAATTTTCCTGATAAATTACCGTATCCGCTGCCTGTACGCTCTCCTTTCCGGCATTCCACACCCCAAGCTGTGTAATCACCATAGCAAGTGCCAGAAAAAAACTGAGCACTCTCCTGTTCCAATGTTTTTTCTCTTTCATACACGATCCTCCCTCTTTGGACACAAACACGATAGTTCTGATATCCTCTCCCTTATCACCAGACCTATCGTGTTGCGCAACCGTTTGTTTTATTGATATGTCCACTATACCACTTGCGCAACCGTTTATTCAATTGACGGAAATTCCAAGTTTTTCTTATGCATTTTATACACTTTTCACATACATTTCCGTTGCATGAAAGAGATTTTGCACAAAACAAAAAAGGTGCAATGTTGTAAATCACTGCGCCTTTTTTGATATTTTATGCAATTATACCTGCATTTTTATTCTTTATTCTGTTTTATGCGTTTTTTTATAAGGTATTTGCTTATAATTCTTTCAACTACCGTAAACACTTTTACCAATGTCTTTGCGATGCTTTATTTTAATTTTTCAATTATGGTTTCTAATTCAGCTGCTTCCAATTCTGTTGCATCCATAATCTGTTCTAACG
>ENA-OYXO01000534-OYXO01000534.1-human-gut-metagenome-genome-assembly--contig:-NODE-534-length-11792-cov-3.153191_pt1 | contig 11792 bp, 8 predicted proteins | sample MGYA00244219_ERZ653425 | MGnify/ENA primary metagenome ERZ653425 (study PRJEB26926, sample SAMN06164965) | human gut metagenome | biome: ENVO:00009003; feature: ENVO:2100002; material: ENVO:00002003... | reverse complement strand
GAACGGATCCTCCGCAAAGGGATACGCCGCAACGCCCGCCAAATCCACCGCCGTGCAGGCAAGTTCGGGCATTTGCTGCGCCGCGAACCATGCCGTCACTTCTTCAGCGGATTTGCACGCCGCCAATTCATCCGAGAGCACCGGCGTGCAGTACATCTCGTTCACCGTGCCGTCGCTGATCCAAAAGCTCATCATCGGCAGCGCATCCGCGTACAGAGCGATATACATGCCCATTTCAGGCTCGCCGTCCGGCTTGGGATACTGCGTCGAGCGCGCCATTTGGTTCAGCATTTGCTTGCCATATGTATCCTGCTGCTCCATCAAAATGCGCTGCGGCATCAGCTGAATCACCCTGCGCTGCTCCGGCGTATCGGTGTAATCCGGGTTATCGCCGATGAAGCCTGCCAGCAGCGTTTCGCCCGTGACATAGTAGACGGCGGATGGCATCGTGCGGTTTCCCGCGCGCAGGCGATTGACAATCTTCTGTTCCTCGGTGATAGCGGCGTCCGTGTCGCCCACCAAATCGGCCACAATGCGGTCGCTGTGCAGGAGGATATCCACGCGCTGGCACAGTTCCAGCATATGGCTGATGTTCGTGTTGTTATCCGTCGTTTCTTCCGCTGTCGCCATACCGCTGAGCATCATCAGCAGGGCAAGCAGAATCGCAAGCATCTTCTTCATGGGGTTCTTCCTTTCTTTATTTCCCATTTCATTTCCCTTGCAGGATTATTCCAGCACAATTCCCGCCACCTGCGCGTTCAGCAGCGCCGCCAAATCCTCGTTCGTTTCGCACGCGCGAAGCTGCTCCGACGGCATCCAGACAACATGCGCGCGCATCATGCCGTTCTGCACCCGCCACAGCATTTGAACCGGCGCACCCGTCTCCGGAATCAGCACAGTCATCCCCCATCCTTCTTCCTCCGTCGTCACGCCTTCCGCAGTGCCATGCCGCCGCATGTACTCCATGATGTGTGCGCTAATCCACTGCTGACTTTTCTCTTCCTCCGGGTCAATGATTGCCAGCTGATTCATCGCCATCTCTGCCGGATAGTACAGCCACGAAGCCTGAATGCCCGCATCCGCATATTCCGGCGGAATTACCAGACTTTCGCACACTTCCGGCTTCAATCTCACTTGAAGCAGATATTCCTTGCCGTTCAGCAGGTCGCCGCCGTCCCCATCATACACAATGTAGTTCCGCAAAATTTTCTCCGCCGTGTCGCCAAATATGACATCCGAGCGGACCCAATCCAGCGTGTCCGGCAGATTCGCTGTATCCCACGAGTACGCTTTGTCTCCCCATTTGTGCAGAATATCTTCCTTCGTGTACCGCGGCACATGGGCAGAATAGTCGTTTTCCTCCGCACCTCCCGAAATTTCCACGCAAATCAGCGCGTTCGGCGCAAAGCACAGCAGCAGTGACAGCGTATGCGGCTGATTCGTCACCGTCAGCATTTCATTGTTGCGAAGCGTCACAGCGCCCCATTCATTGCTCAACGTGTCAGGACAAATCCAGACTTCCGTCGGGCGCGAAACGTCAGCACTGCGAAGTCGGTCAATGTCGCCGATGGTGTCCTCTTTCCGCCACTGCTGCCAATCCACAAAAGCGTCGTTTGACACCATGTCCACCAGCTTCCGCGCCGTCATGATGCCATTGATGACCGCCGTCTGCTCCCACGCATCGTCCTCTTCATCCTGCGGCGCGTACACGCTGCGCATCACCACCGCGCCGTTCATTGCCTGCCACGCCACCACAATGGGCGTACCCGTCCTCGGTCGCAGATACAGCAAACCGCCCGTGTCGTGCGCGTCGCAGGGGTACAGCGCAATCGCCAGGATGTCGAGGAACTTGGTCTCCGTCTTGCCGCACTGCTGCATCTGCGCTTCAAACGCCGTCATCTGCGACGCATCGTAGTCGAGTATGCTGATTTGCACCGCCGTCTCCGCTGTATTCCACGGGACAATGCCCTCCTGCTCGCCGCTCAGCGCCGCCCAGTGCTGCATCTCCTGCGCTGATTGCAGGGCAAGCTGCCGGATGGTGTCCTCGTCTGGCTGATGCGGCTCCGATTCCGCCAGCACCGCCGCGCGGGACAGGTCAACTTCCTCAAATTCGCCTGCGTAGAATTCGCTCAGCTTGTCCGTTGTCAGCTCGGTCGCCTGATGCGCCGCCGGAATCGCCGTCAGGCACACACAGCCGTTTTCCGCGAACCAGCGCACCAGCACCGCGCCATTCTCGCCGTAAGACAGCAGCAGCAGTCCCATTTCCGGCGCATCCCCGGCGTAAAGCAAGTTCGCGGCGGCACTCGTTTCCTGCGCGTCCATCCCGAATTCCGGGGATACCGCGAACGTGCGCTCTACAATCCGCAGATAGGCGTTTTCCGTCTCGTCCGTCGCATCCGTGTCCGCGCTGGCATCCATCATCATCAGCGCAAAAAACAGTACCGACGCCGACTTGTCCGTGCCGTTGACGCTGATGAACGCCTGCCGGGGCATTCCACGGTCAATCGGCTGCGGCGTTTCTGTACATGCCACCTCTGTAATATTGAGCGTGTCCTCAAACAGCCGCCCCCGCTCCTGCGCATCCATCTGCCGCACAAGCTCTATTGCGCGCCCGACCAGCTCGTACTCCCAAGCGTCATCCGGCGCATCCTCCGCCGTCGCCATGCCCAGCATCAGCATCAGCGCCAGCAGCATAGAAATCCATCGTTTCATCATTCTACCTCCTATTTCGCTTAAACGCATCTTTCCTATCAACGTCATTTTGCCATATTTGCGCAAGTTTTGTCAAGCGAACAGGCCCTTTTCTAATGCAATTCTCATCCTAATATGCAAAAGGCCCTGCTTCCACGTCGGGAACAGGGCTGGTAGTGTATATTAGTTGCCGCGGCGCTTCATGAACGAAGGTACGCCGTTGGCGTCTGTCGTCGGGCGCTTGGGCTGCTGCGGCTGCACAGAGGGCATCGGGCCGGTTGCACCGCCCGCATACTGCTGCTGCACAGGCTGCATATTGCCAGTGTAGCCCTGCTGCGCGTAATCCAGCTGCTGGGGCTGATTGCCAAACAGCTGCGGCTGACCATACGCCGGCTGCTGCGGCTGCGCGGGCTGCTGCGGCGCATAATACGCGGGTTGTGCCGGCTGCTGCGTCATCGGCGCTTGCGGAACGCCCATGGTCGGATGGCTGCTGTAGCTGTCGCTGCTGGTGTAGGACGGCGTGTACCCGCCCGTCGCACCGTAGTTGCCGGGCGTATAGCTGCCGGTCGCACCGGTCGCACCGGTCGCACCGGTCGCACCGGTCGCGCCGTAATTGCTGCCATAGAGGCGATCGCGGTTGATATCGCGCACCGACTTGACCGGCTCACGCGGCGGGAACGGCGTTTTCTCAAAGCCCGTCGCAATCACGGTGATGCGCACCTTGTCGCCCATGGACTCGTCGATGCCCGCGCCGAAGATGATGTTCGCATCGGGATCGGCTTCCTCCATGACGAGGTTTGCCGCTTCGTTGATATCAATGATGGAAATATCCTTGCCGCCAGTGATGTTGATCAGCACCGCGCGCGCACCGCTGATGGACGTCTCCAGCATCGGGCTGGAAATGGCGTTCTTGGCGGCATCAATCATCTTGTTCTCGCCTTCGCCGTAGCCGATGCCCATATGCGCCATGCCGCCGGATTCCATGACGGTCTTGACGTCCGCGAAGTCAAGGTTGATCAGCGCAGGCACAGCAATCAGGTCGCTGATGCCCTGGATGCCCTGATGCAGCACCTCGTCCGCAATGCCGAACGCCTCGACCATGCTCGTCCCCTTGCTGACGACCTGCAAGAGCCGGTCATTCGGGATGACAACGAGCGTATCGACACGCTGCTTGAGGTCAGAGATGCCCGCTTCCGCATTGCGCATCCGCTGCTTGCCCTCAAAGGCGAAAGGCTTGGTCACGACCGCGATGGTCAGTGCGCCCTGTTCGCGGGCAATTTCCGCCACGACCGGCGCGCAGCCCGTGCCCGTGCCGCCGCCCATGCCCGCGGTGACAAACACCAGGTCAGCACCCTTGAGTGCACCCGCGATTTCTTCGCGGGATTCCTCTGCGCTGCGGCGACCGACTTCCGGCACTGCGCCTGCGCCCAGACCCTTGGTGACTTTCTCACCAATCTGGATTTTCGTCTGCGCGCCGGACATCTGCAAAGCCTGCATATCGGTATTGATGGCGATGAACTCCACGCCGCGCAAGCCGGATTCGACCATGCGGTTGACCGCGTTGCCGCCGCCGCCGCCGCATCCCACGACCTTGATGGAAGCATAATTGCTGGTCAATTGGTCATTCTGAATTTCAATCACGTTGCATCCCCCTGACTCATATGCTCATATGGTATCTTGCCCTGTATGCCGCGTTTTCTTGCAATCAGTAGCCCATCAGCCAGCGGAATGCACGGCTGAACAGCCCCTTTGCACCGCCTTCTGGTGCTTTCTGCTCTTCCTGCGTCGTCACGACGAGGATGGTCAGCCCGACGGCGCTGGAGAAAACATGGCTGGTCATTTTGTTGTTGGTGCGCTGGGCCTCCCGGATGATTCGGTGGAGTTTGCCCGCAAGGAAGTCCTTGCCTCCCTTGTTGAGAATCAAGCCGCCGCCAGTCAAATAGACGTTCGACCACTTTCCCAGCTTCACGCCGCCCTCTTCCAGCGCCTTGTTGATGGCCTCCGCGATTTCCTCCACTTTCGCTTCGATAATCGGGGTCACTTCGTCGCGCCGGACAGTGCGGGCGGGTTCATCCTCCGTCGCAGGAATGACATACGTCTCATCCTGATTCGTGCTGTTGAAGCTGTACGTCTGCTTAATTTTTTCCTCCACGAACGGGAATGGAATATTCAGCTGCTCCGCAATGTCCGCCGAAATATGACCGCCGCCAATGTCGAGGCACTTGTGGAAAATCAGCGCGTCGCCCTCCATCACCATCACATCGGTGCACAAATAGCCAATATCGATGAGCATTGCCGTCTTGTCGCGCTCATCTTGGCTCAGGGCATATGTCGCTTCCCCGGCGACGGTGGAGTAGAACTCGCGGGGCTCAATATCCATATCGCGCAGGCGGTAGGTGATATCATCAATGAAATACTTGTCCGCCGTCACCAGCGCAATCATGGCGGACAGTTCGCGACCCTTGATACCCACGGGGGACAGCGTCTTTTTGCCGTCATCCACGCGGAACCACGCGGGCGCGGAATGAATGATGCGGTCGCCGCCGGATTCTTCCGCCAGCTTGAAGCAAGCGCGGACATCCTGCGCTGTAACATGCGGATCAGGCCCGGTTAGCGACACATGCACTTCCTTGACAATCACGCGTGTAAACATGCCCGGCACACCGACATTCAGCTCATGAATGCGGCAGTTGCCGGTTTTCTGCGCCTGATCAATGGCAGTGCGAATCACATCCCGAATCTCATCGGGGTTGTTCCAGCCATCCTGCAAATATCCGCTGTACGGCACAGCGCCGGAGCCAACGATATCACAGCGTTCGCCATTGCTCTGCGCGACCATCGTGACGATTTTGCTGGTTCCAAAGTCAATCGTCGGTACCGTAATCTTCATGAACTCTCATACCCCCTGTTTCCCGGTCTGGCCGTTCTGCCGGACGGCTGAAGCCGGGAAAATTGCGGTTCTGACACCCTTGTACCTTGGTTTCTGCCAGCCTGTCAGCAGACGGCTTTTCCCCCGCCAGACAGGCGCAGTCACCTATCCAATATACCATTTTTCATTATAAGCCTTTTTTCTCTGGAATGCAAGTGCTTTCGGGCGTTTTGAATGTTTTTCGCCGTCATTTTTATCCGATTTTCATGTTTTGCGGTGCTGATGATGATTGTATTACACCGTCGGCGGCGCATAAACCGGATTCACCGCGTCCGTCAGCGTCAGTGTGCCGCCCGTTTTGCCCATTGCTGAAAGCTCCGTGCGAACGATAAGGAACGCCCGCAGCTTCTCATGCAGCAGCGATGAATCCCCCAGCACAATTTCCATGCCGTCCATCGTCTGCATCCGTATTCTGTCCAGCGAGCTGACATCTAATACGGCAATCTGGTCAAGTCCGCCCATGACGGTCAGCTGCAGCAGCACCTCGGTCACAGCGTCCATCTGCTTCTGCTGATTGGCAATCAGCTTCTGCCCGATGATTGTCTTTTTGACGCTTAAGCCCTGCACGCGCACCAGCTCCGGATGCGATTCGTTCGCGTTCTGCACCGTGCGCAGGACGTAGCCGTGCGCGTCGGTAATTACGCCGATGCCCGATGTGGTCAGGAACGTGACTTCCTGCCGCTCCTTAACTTCGATGCAAATCGTGTCGAAAGATTCCAGAGACACCATCCGGCAAATCAGATACGGATTCTGTTCGATACGATTGGAGATTTCTTTCTCATTAATTAACGACGACTGCCCAAGTTTCAGTTTGGACAGGCGGATGATTTCCTCCGCGCTGATGCGCACGTTGCCCGTCACCCTGATGTTGCGGACAGTCAGCACACCCCCGAACAGGAACGCGACAAAGAGAATGGCAAGCGCAAGCGGCACGATTGCTTTCCACACCCGCCGCGTGCGGTGATGGCGCTTCTGCGTTTCCTCCGAATAGCTGTCCGTGTCCAGCACAGGCGGATGGCTCCACACCGACGCTTCCGGCGGGGGACTCTGCGGCGGCTCACCCAAATCAGGGGGCGCAGAAGCTGATTCTGCGTCCCGAAACGGCTGATTCCAGAAGGGGTTTGTCGCCCGGTACAGATCCGGCGAGCGTTCCTGACGCAGTTCCGGCGACTGTTCCGGTTCCTCAAACGGGTTTTCCGCTGTCGGATGCTGTGTGCGCCGTCTGCCACCCGGCGGCATGCCCGGCTGCCAGTTGTCCTGTGTCACGGGGGTCATTCCTCCTTCCGTGCTGTCCTGATTATGCGTTCGCATGTACGCGGCGGATATCCGCGCCCAAACAGGTCAGCTGTGTCTCAAAATGCTCATAGCCGCGGTCGATGAGCTCTGCGCCGTCCACCTGCGTTTCGCCTTGTGCCTTTAGTCCCGCCAGCGTCAACGCCGCGCCACCGCGCAGATCGCGCGCTGTCACCCGTGCGCCGTACAGTTCCGGGACACCGCGAACAACCGCCGTCCGCCCGCTGCATAGGATGCGCGCACCCATGCGGTTCAAATCCCCCGCGTGGGTAAATCGGTTCTCAAACACGTTTTCCACAACCACGCCCGTCCCCTCGGACACGGACAGCAGCGCCAGCATCTGTACCTGCATATCCGTCGGGAAGCCGGGATACGGCTGCGTCTGCAGCTGTGCAAACGCTGTCAAACGCTCCGGCGCAGTCAGAATAACGCGTTTTTCTTCCTCGCGCACGTCGCAGCCCATTTCGCGCAGCTTCGCATTCACCGCCAGCAGTGCCTGAACCGGGGCGCGAGTCAGCTCAATGGTGCCGCCCGTAATTGCCCCTGCCGCCAGCAGCGTTCCGGCGACAATGCGGTCGGGCATAGGTGTCCATCGCGCGCCGTGCAGGTGCTTCACGCCCTCAATCGTCATGACCGCGCTGCCCGCGCCGCGGACGCTTCCGCCCATTGCGTTGATGAAGTTCGCCAAATCGACGATTTCCGGTTCGCGCGCCGCGTTGTGAATAACAGAAATTCCCGGCAGCAGCACCGCCGCCATCAGGATATTCTCCGTCGCGCCGACGCTGGGAAAATCAAGGTAGACATTGCCGCCGCGCAGTTTTCCGCGCAAGGTGACGAACCCCGGCGTCTGCTCGACGTGCGCGCCGAGGGCTTCCATGCCCTTCAGGTGCAAATCAATCGGACGCTGACCAATTGCGCAGCCACCGGGCAGCGCAACCCGCGCATAGCCCGTCCGCGCCAGCAGCGGCCCCATTACCAGCACCGACGCGCGCATTCGGCTGAGCAAATCCTCCCGGCGCGGCGAACGCGGGGAATCCGCCGTCATCGTCAGCAATTTTTCCGCCTGATCCGCGTGCATCAAAACGCCGCAGTCGCGCAGAATATCCGTGAGAGTTTTCACATCCGTCAGCGCCGGAATCTGCTCGATGATCACGGTTTCCCGCGTCAGCAGCGCGCCGCACATCAGGGGCAGCACCGCGTTTTTTGCCGAATGCACGGTGATTTCGCCCGACAGGCGCGCACAGGGTCGAATGCGATATGTCGCCATGTTTCCGCCTCCTCGCGCTTCATTCTGCCCGGCGCATCAGGCGATAACCGGGCGAAATTTCCCTGCAAAGGCGCATTTTTGCCCCGGCAGCCGCGCAATCCCGGCATTCTCCTTGACTTTTGGGGGCAATTGGCGCATAATGAAACGGCATTCCATTGATTGAATTGACAAATCCACGGAGGTGTCCTCGTGTCCACCGCAATTACCCATGTACAGCCCGGTTCGATTGCCCAGCATCTCGGTTTGGTAGCGGGCGATAAGCTTGTTTCTATTGCGGGCGAACCCATTATCGACCAGATTGACTATCAGGCGCTTACCGCGCAGGAACGCTTCGACATGATGGTGGAGGACGCAGGCGGACAGACGCGCACGGTGCACGTTCGCAAAGAGGACTGGGAGCCACTGGGGCTGACGCTCGACCAGACGATTGTCTCCAAGCCGCGCCCGTGCCGGAATCACTGTATCTTCTGCTTCATCGACCAAATGCCGCCGGGAATGCGCAAAACGCTGTACGTCAAGGACGACGACTGGCGCTTGTCCCTGATGATGGGCAACTACATCACCATGACCAACATCGACGACCACGAGCTTGACCGCATCATCCGCCGCAAGGTGTCGCCGCTGTTCGTCTCTGTGCAGTGCACCGACCCGGACATGCGCGTCAAGCTCCTGCGCAACCCCAATGCTGCGAAAATCATGGACAATCTGCGGCTTCTCAAGGCAAACGGCATCCGCTTCCACGCGCAGATGGTGCTCTGTCCCGGCTGGAACGACGGCGAAATCCTCAAAAAATCGCTGGAGGATCTCGAAACGCTGCGGCCGGCGGTGCAGTCCATCGCCCTTGTGCCAATTGGGCTGACGAAGTTTCGCGACGGGCTGCCGTACATCAAGCCCTACAACAAGCAAATGGCAGCCGACCTGATTGAAAGCGTGAAGCCGTATCAGGAGCGCTTCCTGCGGGAAATCGGCACGCGCCTTGTTTTCCCGGCGGACGAGTTCTACTGCCTGTCCGGTCTGCCGCTGCCGATGGACGAGGAATACGAGGATTATCCGCAGATTGAGAACGGCGTCGGGATGCTGCGGATGTTCGAGACTGACCTCGAATACGCGGCGGAGGATTTGCCGATGGAAGAAACGCCGCCGCGCCGCATTTGCATTGCGACCGGAACGAGCGTCGCGCCATTCCTGCGGGAATTGGCGAACAAACACGCCCCGCGCGGCACAACCGTCGAGGTGCGCCCGATTGTCAACAAGTTTTTCGGCGAGAGCGTGACGGTGGCAGGGCTGATTACCGGGCAGGACTTGGTGGCGCAGTGCCAGGACGTGCAGGCGGACGAAATTTTGATTGTCCGCAGCATGATTCGCGCCGAGGGCGACTTGTTTCTGGACAACATGAGCGTCGATGAGGTGCGCGCGAAACTCCCCTGTCCGCTGAAAATCACCGAGAACAGCGGCGAGGGCTTCTGGCGGGCGATTTCGGGGCAGCTGTAAAAGCTATCCGCACATAAAGAATCCGCAGCATGAACGAACTTGTCCATGCTGCGGATTTTCATTGCCTGATTATGTTATACTATTTCCAAATGAGAATGCGCCAAGATGCGAAGTGAATTTTTCATTCTGGCTAACGGGAGTGGAACAACCGGACGCCAGAAGGGAAAAGGCACGAGCAGCTGGTGCAGGTGAATGCAGGAAATAGTATGGGCAACGGCTATCATAGCACATTTCTTTTCCGCTGACAAGAGGGACATTCTGCCTGTGCTTGCAGTTTTCTGTGATGCGTGGTATAATTCTTCCTGAAATCCGCAAAAAAAATTGAAATTCCGGGAATGGAAGGGAGGCGTCAATCGTTAGATGAGTGAACCCACCTCAAAGCACAAGGAGGAATCTGCCGTGCAGCAGGCCCTTGATTCACCCGCCGCCGCAAAGGGGCTGGATGATTCTTATCAACCGGTACCAGATGTGCGGGATGACCCCGCGTACTTTGCCCGGCTCTATGATCAGTACGCCACCGATGTGCTCCGCGTCTGCTACTTCTACCTTTCCGACCGCGAAAAAGCGGAGGATGTCTGTCAGGACGTGTTCGTGCGGCTGATGACGACGCATCCGTTGCTGCAGCCGGGGCGTGAAAAATCGTGGCTGCTGAAGGTAGCGCTGAACCGCTGCCGCGATTTATGGCGCGGTGCTTGGCTCAAGCGCGTCATTCTGGGCGGGCCGACGTTCGAGCTGATTCCCGCGCCGGATGAGTTTTCCCGCCGCGACGACCAGCAGGCGATGATGGCCGCCATCAACCAGCTTCCCGCGACCTTCAAGGAAGTTATCCTCCTGCATTATTATCAGGGCATGAACATTGCCGAGATTGCCCAAATGTTGGAGCTGCCGGAAGGCACGATTTCCTCCCGCCTGAGCCGCGGGCGCAAAAAACTTGAATCCATTCTTTTGAAAGGAGGCGATGCCCGGTGAAGAAGCATCCTGAGCAGAACGAGCAGTTCGAAGCCCAGCTCCGGAATCTGCCCGACACGGTGAACCAGTCGCTGGCAGGTCTGACCGCCGGGACAGAGCTGAACAATCGAATCCAAATGGCGGTGCGCGATTCCCGTGCATCCCGTCAAAAGAAGTCTTTCCCGGTGCGCCGCTTTGTGTCAGTCGCGGGCGTGTGCGCCGCGGCAGTAGCGCTGTTCGTGGGGCTGTCTCCCCTGTTGTCCTCACCCGCGAATGCGCCGCTGATTCAATCCAGCCCCTTGGGCGACAAGCCGACCGCCACCGAGCGGACGCTCCGCGCTGACCTGACCGGCAGCGACGTATCCATCGGGCAGAAGCAGTCCGTACCCTCCTACCGTAACCTATGGTCGAGCAGCAGCGACGGCAGCACCTTCCCGCTGATTGGCGTGAACGGCAGCTACTACCGCATGATGACCTCGCCGCGCAGTGTCTCCTCCAGCCTGTTAGGCGCAAGTTTAGGCACGATTGCGGAGTACACGACCGAGCCGTCTTTGTCCGGCACGAATGTCATGCTCTCTAACAAGGCAGCGGTCGGCACGGAGGTATACGGCATCAGCGGCATGAGCAGCACGTTCGTCGCGGCAGAAGTTGACGGGCAGATGCGGCTCTTCCAGCGCGTGAGCTTCAACGGCAACGCGCTGAAGGGCTCGGAGACGCTTGCGGACGTGATGCAGTTAAGCGGACACGTCGCGAGCATTGAGTTGAGCGGCGTCGGCACGATTACGGACGCGAGTGTCTGCGCCGACCTGATTTCGCTGCTGCTGAATGACGCGACGTACGAAAGCAGCGGATCGCTGAGCGCGAAGCAGTCTCTGCTGATTGAACTGGACAACGGGCTGGTCTATCAGTTCACGGTGAAGAACGACAAGATTGCATCGTGCGGTACTTGGTCTTGCCCGGAGTTCTTCGAGGCATTTGAAGCGGCGTGCGAGTAATTCGATGATATGCAAGCATCCCGGCAATCCTCTCCTGCACAAGGGGATTGTCGGGATGCGTTTTTGCTTTTTTGGGGAAGTTCGTTTTCCTTGCAGCGGATAAAGTCAAGCATGGAAGTGTTCATACTATTTCCAGATAAGAATGCGCCAAGATGCGCCGCGAGTTTTTCATTCTGGC